>Ga0209474_10000015_pt1 | contig 201688 bp, 180 predicted proteins | sample GraSoiAngelo_145_FD_185902 | JGI IMG/M metagenome (GOLD analysis project Ga0209474, IMG submission 185902) | Grasslands soil microbial communities from the Angelo Coastal Reserve, California, USA - 14_1009_05_20cm (SPAdes) (version 2) | ecosystem: Environmental > Terrestrial > Soil >... | reverse complement strand
CCCGTCGACGCGGACGACACCAGCTTCGCGTATTTCGCCAGCACGCCGGACGCATACCGGGGCCTCGGCGTCTTCCATTGGGCGAGGCGCTCCTGTACGACGTTATCGGCAACTTCGAGGTCGAGCCTTCGGTTCGTCACGTCGATGACGATCGTGTCGCCGTCGCGCACCGCCGCGATCGGGCCGCCGCGCGACGCTTCGGGCGCGATGTGGCCCACCATGAAGCCGCGCGTGGCGCCGGAGAATCGACCGTCGGTGACGAGGGCGACCGAATCGCCGAGCCCCGCGCCGACGATTGCGCCGGTCACGGCGAGCATCTCGCGCATCCCCGGGCCGCCGCTCGGTCCTTCGTAGCGAATGACGATGATGTCGCCCGCCTTGATCTGCTGATGCTGGACGGCATCGAACGCCGCTTCTTCGCTGTCGAAGACACGCGCGGCCCCGCGCTGCTGCAGTCGATCGGCGCCGGAAATCTTCATCACCGCGCCCTCGGGCGCGAGGCTGCCGCGCAGAATGACGAGGCCGCCGGTCGGCTTCAGCGGACGAGCCACCGGTCGCACGACTTCCTGACCCGGCGTCTCGACTGCCGCAGCGGCTTCTTCTGTGAGCGGGCGGCCCGTCACCGTCGGCGACTTGCCGTTAATCGCGCCCGCCTCGACGAGCCGCTTGGCCACCAGCGGACTCCCGCCGGCGGCATGCAGATCGGTCGCAACGAATCGTCCCGACGGTTTCAGGTCGGCGAGCAGCGGCGTGCGCGCGCTGATGCGATCGAAATCGGAGAGCGAGAGCTCGATGCCTGCTTCGTGCGCGATTGCGACGAGATGCAGGACGGCGTTGGTCGATCCGCCGGTCGTCGCGACCGACGCGATCGCGTTTTCGAGCGCCGAGCGCGTGATGATGTCGCGCGGGCGGAGATTCCTGCGGAGGAGATCCATGACGCGCTCACCGGCTGCGCGCGCGACGGCCTTCTTCTTCGGATCGTTGGCCGGCACGCTGCCGCTCCCGAGCGCGGCGATGCCGAGGAATTCGAGCGCGATCGCCATCGTGTTCGCGGTGAACTGGCCGCCGCAGGCGCCGGCGCCTGGACACGCCGCGTCCTCGAGCCGGCACAGATCGGCATCGCTGAGCGTGCCGGCGGCGTGCGCGCCGACCGCCTCGAACACGTCCTGGATCGTGACGTTCTTCCCGTTCCACGCGCCGGGGGCGATCGATCCGCCGTAGAGCGCGACGCCCGGGATGTTCAGCCGCGCGAGCGCCATCGCCGCCGCCGGAATCGTCTTGTCGCAGCCGACGAGCACGACGAGACCGTCGAAGCCGTTGCCGCGCGCGACCAGCTCGATCGAATCGGCGATGACTTCGCGGCTCACGAGCGAGGCGCGCATCCCTTCGGTACCCATCGTGATCCCGTCGGAGATCGAGACGGTGTTGAACTCCATCGGCGTGCCGCCGGCGCTGCGGACGCCCTCTTTCACGTCGACGGCGAGATCGCGCAGGTGGTAGTTGCACGGACCGATCTCGATCCACGTGTTGGCGACACCGATGAGCGGCTTCTTGAGATCGGCGTCGGTGAAGCCGACGGCCTTCAGCATCGCGCGCGCGGGAGCGCGATGCGCGCCGGTGGTCAGCGGATTCCCACCCAACCGCGCAGAGTCCGCGCGGTTGGGGGCCGGGGTGAATCCGTCGCTCACGAAACCACCTCGAACGGATCGGGCAGCCAGCCTTCGTGCGATTTCCAGCTCGCGTACGAGCCGAGCGTCCGCAGCGTCGGCGCGAACTCGGCGAGGTGCGCCAGCGCGCGCGCGCACGGCAGGTCGTCGCGCGCCGCCGCCACGTCGGCGTAGAACAAATATTCCCAGGGACGTCCCGGAATCGGCCGCGACTCGAGCTTGGTGAGATCGACGCCGCGCAGCGCGAACACGCTCAGCGCCTTGAACAGCGACCCCGGCTCGTTCGGCACCGAGAAGACGATGGTCGTCTTGTCGGCGACGGCGTTCTTCAGCGGCCGCCGGCTGATGACGAGAAAGCGCGTGATGTTGTCGTCGTAGTCCTGGATCGACGAGGCGAGCGGCGTCAGGCCGAAGACCTCGCCGGCGCGCGCCGACGCGATCGCCGCGGCGTCGGGCTTGCCGGCGTCGGCCACCATCTTCGCGCTGCCCGCGGTGTCGTAGGTCGCGATGATCTCGACGCCGCTCAGCGTGCGCAGGAAGCGTTCGCACTGAGCGAGCCCCTGCGGGTGCGAGTACACACGCTTCAGGCCGCTGAGCGACGCGCCGGGAATCGCCAGCAGATGATGCACCACCGCGAGCTCGACCTCGGCGACGATCGGCAGCTCGTGCTGCAGCAGCAGGTCGTAGTTGCGATGGATGCTGCCGCCAATCGAGTTCTCGATCGGCAGCACGCCGTGCGTCGCCGGACCGGCGTCGACGGCGGCGAAGACTTCCTCGAAGCTATGGCACGGAATGAGGTTCGCCTCCAGGTCCACCCGTCTGGCCGCTGCTTCGCTGAACGCCCCCGGCTCGCCCTGATATGCGATCTTCATAACGTCTCTCCCGCGTCTCCGCCGCTCGGCTGAAAGCCTCGCGCCACAAGTTCGGCTGAAAGTCTCGGGACCGTACATCAAAAAGGGCCATCATCTCTTGGATGATGGCCCTGGTCTCACGCGTCCCTGGTGACATCATCCCCATCTATACGGGGGGCTAAAGACGACGATGGAGACGACAACCGCGATCATCGGAACTCGAAGATTAAACACCTCGGCCGGTCTAGTAGTCAAATTGATAATCTTTACTAGATTATAAATTCTACTGCACCAAAGGCAGCTCGATGAAGCTCGCCTCGCCCGGACCATGATAGATCCGCTGGGTCGCCTTTCGGAAATCCTCCGGGCGCGCGAAGAAGATATTGCGTACGAAGGTTTGCGGGTTGCGGTCGTAGAGCGGGAACCAGCTCGATTGCACGTGCACCATCAGCCGGTGGCCGGGCAGAAACACGTGATTCGCCGTCGGCAGCGCGAACTTATAGAGGAGCGGCGTGTTCGGGGCGATCGCTTTCGCCGTTTCGAAACCTTCACGGTATCGGCCGCGCAGGATGTCGCCGGCGATCATGAGCTGGTAGCCGCCCATTGCCGGCTGCATGGCGACTTCGTCCGGATACACGTCGATCAGCTTCACGACCCAATCCGAGTCGGTGCCGCTCGTCGACGCGACCAGATTCACGATCGGTTGCCCGCTGATCTTCACCGCTACGGCGAGGACATCCGAGGCGAATACCGCGACGTCCGGCCGGCCGGACGCCTCGCGCTGATCGTCCACGAGCCAGCGTGCCCAGAACGATCCGCCGGCCGGCTGAATCGGCCGCGAGCGGAACGGGACCGGTTTCGCGGGATCTGAGACGTACTCGTCGAACGGCGCATCAGCCGCCGCGGGTGCCGTAAACCCCGCTTTCGAACCTGCGGTCAGGTACAGCGGTGTCGGTTTGATCGTGCAGCCGGTCGCGCACCCGGCCGGCCACGCCGGCAGCCGGCGCCATACGTTCGTGCCGGTCTCGTACACGGTCACCGGCGCCACGTCCATCGGCGGCGCCGCATCCTTCAAATAATGATCGAGGAACGGCCGCAGGATCTCCTTCCGGAAGTACAAGGCCGTATCGCTGTTGAACTTCAGCGCGCCAAGCGTGCTGCCGTCGTAGATTTCCTGACCGTGATGCCATGGCCCCATCACGAGAAACACCTTGTCGTTGCCTGTGTCTTTCGGCTCGATGGCTTTGTAGACGGCCGGCGCACCGTAGATGTCCTCCTGATCCCAGAGGCTGTGCACGAGCATGACGGGCACTGTGAGCGGCTGCGCCGCGAGAATCCGGTCCACCGCCTGGTCGCGCCAGAACGCGTCGTACGCCGGATGCTCGAGCAGCTTCTGCCAGAACCCAATCTGCTCGAGGCCGTGCCTGCGCCCGAGCTCGCCGGCCGATCCGCTCTCCATGTACAAGTCGTAGTCGTCGTGATAGCCGGTCCACCACTTCGCGTCGTTCTCGCGCGTCGCTTCCTGCTCGTAGATGTAGGGCATCATCTGCTGCCGGAACGCGCCGTTGTGGAACCAGTCGTCGCCCATCCAGCCGTCGACCATCGGGTTCATCGGCACGGACACTTTGAGCGCGGGATGCGGGTTGACGAGCGCCATCAGCGGCAGGAACCCGTCGTACGAGATGCCGAGGATGCCGACGTTGCCGTTGGTTTCCGGCACGCTCCGCACGAGCCATTCGATCGTGTCGTACGTGTCGGTCGCGTGATCGACCGGCGTCGGATTCTGCGGTCCGTGCAGCGGCCGGTTCATCACGTAGTCGCCTTCCGATCCGTACTTGCCGCGGATGTCCTCGACGACGCGGATGTAGCCGCCCTCGACGATCACGTCGGACGCGTTGTCATACCCGTCGAGGATGGGACCGAGATGCGCGCTCTGCGCGTGGCTCGTCAGCTCCGTGGCGTTGTACGGAGTGCGCGTGAGAAGAATGGGAGCGGACTTTTTTCCCAGCGCTCCTTTCGGCACGAGGATGACGGCGTGGAGCTTCACCCCGTCGCGCATCGGAATCCTCACGTCGCGGCGCTCGTAGTCGAACGCGTCGGTCACCGGCGTGAACAGCCGCGGCGTCTCGCTCGGCAGCTGCGGATACTGCGCCGTCTGCGCAAGCAGCGGCACGACGACGATGGTCGCCACCAGCAGTCGCTCGGCTAAAGCCTTCGCGCTACACAAAGCCGTCGCGCTACACCAGGCCTTCGGCCTCCACAGCGTCTTCGGCCTCCACGGACTCGTCGCGCTCCACATGATCAAAGCCTCGGCAGCGTCACGCCGCGCTGCGCCTGATATTTCCCTTTCTTGTCCTTGTAGGAGACGGCGCACACCTCGTCGCTCTGGAAGAACAGCACCTGCGCGATCCCCTCGTTGGCGTAGATCTTCGCCGGCAGCGGCGTCGTGTTCGAGATCTCGATCGTCACGTGCCCCTCCCATTCGGGCTCGAACGGCGTGACGTTGACGATGATGCCGCAGCGCGCGTAGGTGGACTTGCCGAGGCAGATGGTGAGGATGTCGCGCGGAATGCGGAAGTACTCGATCGTGCTGGCGAGCGCGAACGAGTTCGGAGGAATGATGCAGACGTCCGCCTTGATGTCGACGAACGATTTGGGATCGAAGTTCTTCGGGTCGACGATGGCGTTGAAGACGTTGCTGAACACTTTGAACTCGTCGCCGACGCGCACGTCGTAGCCGTACGACGACAGGCCGTACGAGATGACGCCGGTGCGCACCTGATCGTCTACGAACGGCTCGATCATCTTCTGCTCCAGCGCCATGCGCTTGATCCAGTGGTCAGGTTTGATTGACACAGCTCACCGTCTGAAAAGCGCCAGAAGGAGCGTAAGGATGATACTCAACAGGATCGACGTCGCGAGCGGGAAGTAGAACGAGAAGCTCCCGCGTTTCACGTAGAAGTCGCCAGGCAGCCGGAAGAACGGCACGCCGAGCATCATCAGGAGGCCGAGGCCCGAGATGACCAGACCGATCACAACGAGCGTCTTGCCCATCCTTTGTGTCCTTTGTGTCGTTCGTGTCGAATGAAGGTTCAAACGAGATCGATGCCGGGAAAGAAGTATCCAATCTCGTACGCCGCCGTGTCGGGCGCATCGGATCCATGCGTCGCGTTGCGCTCGATCGACTCCGCGAACTCCTTGCGGAGCGTGCCGGCATCCGCCTTGGCTGGGTCGGTCGCACCCATCAGCATGCGCCACTTCTTGATTGCGTCGGCCGATTCGAGCACCATAACGATTGCGGGACCCGACGACATGAACGACGTCAGACTAGCGAAGAACGGCCGTTCTCGATGCACCGCGTAGAAGCCTTCCGCCTGCTTCCTGGTCAATTCGACCCGCCGCATGGCACGAATCTGGAATTGCGCTTCCTCGATGCGTTGAATGATCGTGCCGGTCAGCCGTCTCGCAACGGCATCGGGTTTGATGATCGCCAACGTTCGTTCGGTCATCCGCCGATTATACAAACTCAGCCCTAGGGAGAAGGCCCGTGACAGCGATGGCAGACAAGCAGCAAGGCGACCCCGACGTCCACAAGGGCGCGATCGAAGGCGATCGTCCCGACGACGAGCAACTCGGCAATCCGCACGGCGACGGCATCAACGACGACGGACTGCCTGACGATCCCCTTGCGATCGCCGAAGACGAAATAGGCGCGAACGAGGATCAGACACAGGGCTGAAGCGGATCGTCGCCGGCGCCGATGGTCGCCGGCTCGCGGAGACTCGCATGACACGATCGATCGTATTGGCGACGCTCGTCGCGTTCGGCGGACTGACGGTTGGCATAGCGCAAGAGTTCCGGCCGGTGCGCCCGCCGCTGCCGGACGCCGTCAAGATCAAAGACAACCTGTACGTGATCGGGGCGTCGACGCCGGGTAACGACTTCACCGGCGGCAACACCGTCATCCTCGTCACCGACTCCGGCGTCGTCCTCGTCGACACGAAGCTCTCGGGGTACGGAGCGGTGATTCTCCAGAAGGTGAAGAAGGTCACCGACAAGCCGGTCACGACAATCATCAACACGCACACGCACGGCGATCACGTCGGCAGCAACGAAGGATTTCCGGGGAGCGTCGACATCGTCGCTCAGGAAAACACCAAAGCCAACATGGCGAAGATGACGGCGTTCCAGGGCGCGAACGCGTCGTTCCTGCCGAAGCGGACCTTCAAGGACAAGCTGACGATCGGCAGCGGCAACAATCGCGTTGATCTCTATTACTTCGGCCCCGGACACACCAACGGCGACGCGTTCGTCGTCTTTCCGTCTGTGCGCGTGCTGCAGACGGGCGACATGTTCGCGTGGCGCGATGCGCCGGTCATCGATCGCACTCAAGGCGCCAGCGGCGTGGAGTTTCCGAAGACGCTCGCGAAAGCGCTGGCGGCAATCAAGGACGTCGACGTCGTGATTCCAGGCCACAGTCCGGCGACGACGCTGAAAGATCTCGCGCAGTATCAGAAGTTCACCGCCGACTTCGTCTCCGCCGTCGAGTCGGCGATCAAAGCCGGAAAGAGCGCTGAAGAGGCCGCGAAGACGATCGACTTGACGGCGCAGTATCCGGGCTACACGAAGGAGCGCTACGCGCCTGCGATCGCGGCTCTATACGAGGAGCTCAAGAAGTCATAACCCCCACGAAGGGGGAAAAAGCCGAGCAACCCCCACCGATGGGCCATTCCGCCCATGATCCTCCTGCCGTAACCTTCACAGCGTTCCGAACCCCTGAGCAATCCGTTTCGACGGGAGCGACATGTGACAGGCACGGCCCTGAAGAGGACCTTCGGGCTTCGATTACTCTCGTTGCTGCCGGCGCTGGTCGTGGGAGGCGTCGTCCTCCTCGCGGCGCCGCCGGTCCCGGGGGACGGTGCCGTCTTCAGCCTCGCGTCTCTCCATCTTCAGGACTTTCGCAGCGCCGCATCGGACGACGGTCTCTGGTCGATTGCCGTCAAGGACAACGATCCGGATTCACCCGACGACGACGACAGCGACGACAGTCCTGACGCGCTGATGATTGCGGCAGCGCCGGTCGTCACCGATTCGGCGCACGAACACGAAACAGCACATGCACCTTTCGTCGAATCTCCAATTCAGCGCGCGTCGGATCATCACGCGCTGCGCGCTCCGCCTCAGTAGTTCCCGCTTCACGCAATCAGTCCGTACTCAGCGCTAGCTCTGTAACCGAGCCTCACGTATCGGCCGTGCCCTGAAGCGCCGCGTCGCTGCAGGCGTGTCGGTCGACGTGTGCTCGTCGTGCGTGCTTTCGCAACGGAGTTCTGTCGGCAATTGAAAAGAGAGGAGTCGATGACGCGATCCGATCAGCTCAGTGAGGGGTGTTTCCCGGCGGCAATGCGAATTTTCGGTTGGAGGAAAACCATGAGAGTATCGAAGTTGTTGACGTGTCGCCGATCTCCGTCGGCGAAACGTTCCGCGATCGTGACCGCGATCGCGATGATGATTTGGAGCGTCGGCGGTCCGTTATTGGTGCCGCAGCCGGTCCAGGCGCAGACCGCACCCATCGGAAACGGGTTCGTGCTCGACGTCGAAGACCTGCGGTTCATCTTCAAGCAAATCCAGGTTGCGCAGAACCATGCGACGCCGCCGAGCGCCACCTGCCCGACGTGCGGCACGCTGCTCGGACCTGGACCGAATCAGGTAAACGCGCAGGCGGCGCCCTTTGGCGGTGCGGCGGCGGCACAGCTCCCGATGGGGCTCCGGACCGTCGACGGGAGCTACAACAACCTCATTCCAGTCCCCGATCAGCATCTGTTTGGGGCGTCGGACCAGCTCTTCCCGCGCCTGACGACTCCGGTTTTCCGCGCCGCCGAGGCCGGGACGTCGTACACGCAAACGTCCGGAAACGTCATCGACTCCCAGCCGCGTATCATTACCAATCTGATCGTCGATCAGTCGGCGGCCAACCCCGCGGCCGTCGCGGCAGCCACGAACCCGTGCGGTTCCGGCGGCTTCGTCTGTCAGGGCACGGCAGCGCCCGATCCGGACTCCGGTGCGCTGTTCATCCCGAACATCACGCCGAACTTCGGGCTCTCGGCGCCGTTCAACCTGATGTTCACCTTCTTCGGCCAGTTCTTCGACCACGGCCTGGACCTCGTGAACAAGGGTGGCAACGGCAACGTGATCATGCCGCTGCAGGCCGACGACCCGCTGTTCGTCCCCGGCAGCCCGAACAATTTCATGGTGATGGCCCGCGCGACGCTGCAGCCGGGTCCTGACGGCATCCTTGGAACCGCCGACGACCTCCACGAAAGCGTCAACCAGACGACGCCGTGGGTCGATCAGAACCAGACCTACACGTCGCATCCATCGCATCAGGTGTTTCTGCGGCAGTATCAGATGGTCCTCGATCCGGCGACCGGCACTTTGAAACCGCTTCCCGACGGCAAAGTGCTCGACGGCGGCTTCTGCTCGCCGCGCGGCACCGGAATACCCGGCGACAACATCTGCAACATCGGCAACTGGGGCGAGGTCAAGGCGCAGGCGTCGACCAAGCTCGGGATCCATCTGGTCGATACGGACATCTTCGACGTGCCACTGGTGCTGACCGATCCGTACGGCCACTTCAAGCCCGGCCCGCACGGATTCCCGCAGCTCGTGATCGGGCCCGCCGCCTCGCCCACGCTCCTCGAGGGCGATCCGGCGGCTAACGGCGGCCTCGGGGTCGCCATCCCCGCCACGGCGCTGCACACCAATCATCAGTTCCTCAACGACATCGCGCATAACGCGGTGCCGAACCCGGGTCTGACCGGAGTTCGAGACGGAGTGATCTGCGACTTCCGCACCGTCCCGAGCTGTCAGCCGCCGGGCACGTACGACGGCGACCTGCTCGACGCGCACTTCGTCACCGGCGACGGCCGCGGCAACGAAAACATCGCGCTGACGACGATGCACAACCTGTTTCACGCGGAGCACAACCGTCTGCGCGATTACATCGATCAGCTCATCCCGACGTTGTTGACGCCGACCGAAGTCGCGGCGTGGCACGCGGTGGATCCGGGGTCGGGCTGGGCCTACGGCGAGCGCCTGTTCCAGGCGGCGCGCTTCGGCACGGAGATGCAGTATCAGCACCTCGTGTTCGAGGAGTTCGCGCGCACGGTTCAGCCGCTGATCAATCCGTTCCTCGGCGGCATCACGTCGATCAACGGCGTGATCTCGGCCGAGTTCGCGCACACGGTCTATCGACTTGGTCACTCGATGCTGCCTGAAGTTCTGGGACGCATCAACACCGACGGGTCGACGAACAATATCCGGTTGCTCAACGCCTTCCTCGCTCCGCAGAAGTACAACGACGGCGGACCCGCCGGACCACTGCCCGCGGCGGCGGCGGCCGGGAGCATCATTCGGGGTCTCTCGCTGCAGGTCGGCAACGAGCTCGACGAGTTCGTCACCTCCTCGGTACGGAACACGCTGGTCGGCCTCCCGCTCGACCTGCCCGCGATCAACATCGCGCGCGGCCGCAGCGAAGGCATTCCGCCGTTGAACGAAGTGCGCCGGCAGTTCTTCCTCGCGACGCAGGATCCGGTCCTCAAGCCGTACGCGAACTGGACCGAGTTCGGCCTCGCCCTTAGACACTTCCAGTCGCTGCCGAACTTCATCGCGGCGTACGGCACGCATCCGAGCATCACGGCCGCGACGACCGTCGCGGCGAAGCGCGCCGCGGCGCAGGCGCTGGTGACGGCGGGCGACCCGCTCCTGAACGCTCCGGCCGCTACGAGCGGTCTCAACAACGTCGACTTCTGGCCCGGCGGCATGGCCGAGAAGCCGAACGTGTTCGGCGGCCTGCTCGGGACGACCTTCAATTTCGTCTTCGAGCACCAGCTGGAGAACCTGCAGAACGGCGACCGGTTCTATTACCTGCAGCGCACCGACGGTCTGAACATGCGCGCTCAGCTCGAGGGCAACTCGCTCGCCGAGCTCGCCAGGCGCAACACGACCGCCGTCGACACGATGGACAAGATCTTCTCCACGGCGGATTTCAACTTCGACGGCGCAGCGTTGATTGCGGCCGGATCGGCGCCGATCATCCTCGAACCGCTCGATCCCAACAGCGCCGAAATCCTGACGCTGGGCGACGGGACGAAAGTCTTCTTCGACCCGCTGCACCGCGGCAGGAACATCATGTTCAGCGGTGGACCCGGCGACGATCGATTCAGGGGGGATGTGGGCGACGACACCCTCTTCGGCAACGGGGGCAACGATCGCCTCGACGGCGGCGAAGGTGACGACACGATCCAGGGCGGTGACGGCGATGACATCCTCCTCGGAGGCAACGGCAACGACGTCCTCAAGGGCGGCCCCGGCAACGACGCGTTGAACTCCGGACCCGGGTTCGGCGGCGACATCCTTATCGGCGGAGACGGAAACGACTTCATGGTCGGCGGCGACGACGGCGTCGAGTACTTCGCCGGCCCGGGCAACGACATCATCGTCGACGGCGCGATGCGAGCCGAGGCGATCGTCGGCGGACCCGGCGACGACTGGATCTACGACGGCGACGGTCACGACGGCGGTATCTTCGGCGACAACGGGAACATCTTCGACCTCCTCGCCGGCCTCGACCCGTTCGGCGGCGACGATGTGCTCGGCGGCGGTCCCGGGCAGGACAACCACTTCGGCGAAGGCGGCAACGACATCTTCCTGATGTCTGAAGGGAGCAACAAGTTCTTCGGCGATTACGGGTTCGACATCCTCACGCTGCAGAACTGGCCGGCGCCGGAATTCGTGGAGTTGAGCCTCCTCGCGCAACCAGGTGTGATCCTCAACTTCAACGATCTCCGGAACCGGTACCGCCTGGTCGACGGCGCGTCGGGGTGGGACCTCAACGATCACCTGGCTGGCGGCAATCACACAACCGCTCCGGGCGTGCCGATCGAGCTTCAGCTGATCCCCGGCATGGAACTGACGCCGGATTACGCAGCGAAGGTGACCGGCCTGACCGAGCTGATGACCGCGTTCGGCCAGACGCTGCCATGGATTGGCGGCGACTTACTGATGGGCGGCAACGGCAGCGACGTCCTCGAAGGCAAGGGAGGCGACGACTTGCTCGACGGCGACGTGTGGCTGCACGTGTCGCTCAAGGCGACGCTCAATGACGGCACCGTGAAGATCGTCGACGACCCGCGTCTGCTCGTCGACGACGTGTTCGCCGATCCGCAGCGGCTCAATCCGGGCAGCATCACGATCGTTCGCCAGATCGTGACGCCGGTGACTCCGCCAGCCGACTGCAATGGCAACCTTCCCGTCTTCAGCGCGACGGGTGCCGTCTCATTCGCGAATGCCTTAGGTCAACCCGTACCGGCGCCGCTCAACTGCGACGTCGCGGTTTACAACAATCCGCGGGCGGAGTACCAGATCACGGCGCTCGCAAACGGGAACGTGATCGTGGATCACGTTGTTGCCAGGGCCAAGAACCTCAAGTCTCCGGCTTACGAGGGCATTGACACTCTGCGGAACATCGAGCTGATTCAGTTCTCGGACGTGACGATCGCGGCGCCGAAGTTCACGGATCGGATCGTGCCGAGCGTGATCGGCCTCACGCCAGCCGCAGCGGCAGCAAAGCTCGCGGCTGTCGGGCTGACCGTCGGAGTCACGACGAACGGCAAGGCCAACGTCACCAATCCGGTCCCGATTGGCAACATTCTGAATCAGAATCCCCCGGCAGGCACCGTCATCACGGCGGGCGGCGCGGTGGATCTCGTCATCTCGACCGGTATCCCGGTGCCGAACGTTGTCGGCTTGAATTATCCGGGCACGGTGATCAACGGTTCCGTGCATTCAATCACCGAGGCGGGCATGGTGGTCGGCACCATCACGACGGTGCTGAGCGCCACGGTTCCGGCTGGCGTCGTCATCAGCCAGGCTCCGGCAGCCGAAGTCGGCGCGAACCTCGGAACGGCGGTCAATCTCGTGGTCTCGGCTGGAGGCACGACGGTGCCGAACGTGGTTGGATCCGCGCAGGCGGCGGCGTCTGGGCTGCTCACTACGGCGGGTCTGACGACAGGCACCGTTACGTTCCAGGCGAGCGCAACGGTCCCGGCCGGCAACGTGATCAGTGAGAACCCGGTGGCCGGTACGCTCGTGAAGCCCGGAACGCCGGTGAATCTGGTCGTGTCGAGCGGCGTGGCGCCGACGATCGCGGCGACGGTCTCGCGCAACTCGAGCGTTCAGGCGAGCACGATTACTTCGCCGTTGATCACTCCGGGGGCCAACACGCTGCTGGTGGCGTTGGTGGCAACGGATGCACCGGATCCGTGCTGTGCTCCGAACACGGTCGTCAACAGCGTCACGAACAACGGCACAGCGTTGACGTGGACCAGATCCGTGCGTTCCAACGTTCAGCTCGGGACGTCGGAAATCTGGTGGGCGTTCACGCCGACCGCGCACGCGGCGATGAACGTGACGGCAACGACGAACAATCTCGTGGCGGCGTCACTGACCGTGATGGCGTTCACCGGTGCGTCTTCGTCGCTTGTCGGCGCCGCCACGGCGGCGGTCAACGGTGCGAGCGGCCCGCCGGTGGCCTCGCTGGTCACGACGCGCGGCAACTCGATCGTGCTTGGCGTGGGGAATGACTGGGACTCGCCGCGTGTGATGATCGCGGGAACCGGTCAGACGATCATCAATCAATTCAACCCGACGGTAGGCGATACGTACTGGATGCAGCGATCGGGCGTCATCCCGGCAGCCAATACGAGCGTCACGATCAACGACAGCTACACCCTTCCGATGACGGATCGGTGGAACCTGGCGGTGGTTGAAATCCGGCAACCGTAAGTAATCGGCGTTTCCGCGGGGCAGGGTCCGGGGACTCTGCCCCGCCGGAGTTTCCATGCGAGTCATACACGACGTGGGAGACAGCAACGACAAGCCCACGATCGCCGTGCTCCTGGCGGGCGAGCATCTGCTCGTCCGCGAGGGGCTCCGCAAGCTGCTCGAAGGCGAACCGGGCATCGTCGTCGTCGGCGACGTCGCCGATCCACAGGAGGCGCTCACGGTGACACGGGCCGTCAAGCCGAAGGTCGTCATCGTCGCCTTCTCGGGCCGGCCGCTGATCCGGACGCTTCGATCGCTGCGGCAACTCGCGCCGGCCGGCGACTACGGCCGCGCGATCGTGCTCGCGGCTCGGATTACCGGCAAGCAGATGACACAGGCGCTGCAGCTCGGCGTCGCCGGCATCCTGTTGAAGGAAACGTCGGCGCGAACGCTCGTCGAACGGCTTCGGACCGTGGCCGCCGACGATCACGCCGGCCGCGCCGTTGACATGCAGAGCGAACCTACGCCCGCGACCATTCGGACCTCAGATTCGACGGCGGCACCGGTACCGCACTTCAGCCTCACCTCGCGCGAGCTCGACATCGTCTCGGCGGTGCGGCGCGGCGAGAGCAACCGCGCGATCGCGCGGCGGCTCGCGCTGTCGGAAGACACAGTAAAGCATCACTTGACGAGCGTCTTCGACAAGACCGGCGTCGCGTCGCGGCTCGAGCTGGCGCTGTTCGCCATGCAGCACGGCCTCGGCGAGGACGGCGTCGCGTTGAACACGTTCATGAACCAGAGGTGACCACACATGCACTCTTTGAGTATTCGACCTATTCTGGCGCCGATGCTCGGCGTCGCGATCTGTCTCCTCGTCGGTCCACACCCCGGCGCCGCGTTGCGCACGGGTCCACTGCAGCGGTTCGGCGCACGCGCGCTCAGCGTAGCCGACGGCAAAGATCATGGCCCGATCGACATTCTCGTCGATCACTGGTCGACTGACGCCGAATTCGATGCGCTGCAGCACACGTTCATCGATCACGGGGCGGAAAAGCTGCTTCCGGTGCTGCACCGACTGCATGAAAGAGCGGGCGTCGTTCTGCTGCCCGGCGTCCAGTCACTGGGAGAGCGCGTACGCCAGCCTACACCGAAGAATCTTCTGTTCGCGCGCGAGCGCGTCACCAAGGCGGGACGCCAGCTGATCTTCATCGCCGATCAGCACGTCGGATTCGGCGAACCGGCGATCTACGCGCGCGGAGAGTTGCAGGAGTTCAACCTGCTCGACATTCGCATCGGGCCGGACGGCAAGGGCGTTGGCAAGGTGGCCGGTGCCGACAAGGTGACGTACAACAAGCAGAGCAAAATGTTCGAAGTGGAAGACTACGGCAAGGCGCCGGCGCGGATCGTCGACGTCCACGTCGAGAAGATGACGCGGTGATGGTCGAGGTCGTGCGATGAATCCCAAGCTCGCCTCAGCGATAGCAGGAATCGGACTCGTGGTGGTGGCCACGCCGGTCGTGGCCCACCACTCGTTCGCCGCCGAGTACGACGCAAACAAGCAGGTGACTGTCAAGGGCTCGGTGACGAGAATCGAATGGACGAATCCTCATACGCACGTCTACATCGACGTGAAAGACGACAAGGGCAACATGACCAACCTGAAGTTCGAACTGGCGAGTCCTCTGGTGCTCCTCCAGTGCGGTTGGACGGCACGTTTGCTCAATGTCGGCGACGAGGTGACGGTCGAGGGCGCGATGGCGAAGGACGGGGCGAACAGAGCGAACGCGCGCGTGGTGACGCTGGCGGACGGCCGCCGCGTGTCGGCGGGATCATCGGGAGGAGATTTGCCATCGAAATAAACCGCAACCGGATCGTTTTTGTGAATAGAAAGGCGGACCCCCACTAACGAGCCATTCCGCCCGGACTAGTCCTCCTTTACTCTCACGTCCGTTCCCTTACACCTATTTTGTTTGGAACGGAGCGAGACGTGACGGTCACGGTCCCGAAGAGGACCAACAGGCTCGGATTCGTCCTACCTGGTTTCCTGGCGGCAGGCACGGTACTGTTCGTGTGCCTCGCGCCGGAGACACCGCAGGACCCGGTGACGCAGAGCGACGTCGCCGCTCTCACGAGAATCCACGACTGCGACCGCTTCGGCGTCCCGGCCGGGACGCCGAGCTGGTCGGCGATCGCGATCGACGACGATCCCGACTCCCCTGACGACGACGATGACGACTCGCCCGACCGGGGCGGACCGGATGCGATCATCGCGTCGTCGTCGAGCGGCACCGAGATCGGCGCACAGTCGACGCTTCTCGACCAGACCGACCCTGTCGCGGTGTACATCGCTGAATTCGACGTCCATAGCCTGCGCGGTCCGCCCGCGCGTTTCGCATTGGATCAATGCCATGGACACTCGCCTTTAGACGGACGCCGCTGGTCTGCGGCCTTCAAAGACGACTCACCCGATTCGACCGACGACGACGACGACGACGACGATGACGACGGCCCCGACGCGCTCATCACAGCGTCGCCCAGCTGCACGGATTCGGCGCATCACTGCTCGTCAGATCTTTCCCACGCGTCCAACGATCCCATTCAGCGCGCGTCAGAGAATCACTCACTTCGCGCTCCGCCTCAATAGTTCCGGCTCAGACGCTCGACTCGCGATCCGATTCGGCTCGTAGTAACGGAGCCGGACCAATCGGCTGTACCTCGCGGCGCCGCGTCGCCGGAGGTGCGCGCGGTCGACGTGTGCGCCAGCGTCATTTCATCGGCAACTGAAAAGAGAGGAGTCAATGCTCGAAATCGAAACGGGTCGGTCGGGGGTGTGTTTACACAGAAGCAACTCGGCTCAACGCTGGAGGCAGATCATGAGTAGGTCGAAGTTCAAGTTCTTGACGTGTCGCCGTGGACGCTCGGCGAAACGTTCCGCGATCGTGACCGCGATCGCGATGGCGGTGTGGAGCGTCGTCACGCCGTTGCTCGTACCGACGCCGGTCTACGCGCAGACGGCGCCGGTCGGAAATGGGTTCAACATCACTGCGGAGGACCTGCGGTTCCTCTTCCACCAGATCGAGGTGGCGCGCCAGCATGCGATCACGGTCAGCGCAGCCCACCCGTGTGACACGCTGATCGGGCCCGGACCGAACCAGGTCAACAGTGTGTCAGCACCCAACGGTGATCCGCAGCTCCCGGTGGGCCTCCGGACTGTCGACGGGTCGTGCAACAACCTCGTGCCGGTCCCCGATCAGCACCTCTTCGGCGCGTCGGATGTACTCTTCCCGCGCAAGACGACACCGCTGTTCCGCGCCGCCGAGGCCGGAACGTCGTACACGCAAACGTTCGGAAACGTCATCGATTCCCAGCCGCGGCAGGCCAGCAACATCATCCTCGATCAGACGGTAGCCAACCCGGCTGCCGTTGCGGCCGCGTTGAATCCGTGCGGTTCCGGCGGTTTCGTGTGCTCGAGACCGACCACCCTCGCGGCGGTCACCGACCCTGATTCCGGTGCGCTGTTCATCCCGAACATCACGCCCGACTTCGGTCTTTCGGCGCCGTTCAACCTGATGTTCACGTTCTTCGGCCAGTTCTTCGACCACGGCCTGGACCTCGTGAACAAGGGCGGCAACGGCAACGTGATCATGCCGCTGAAGGCAGACGACCCGCTGTTCGTCGCGGGCAGCCCGAACAACTTCATGGTGATGGCCCGGGCGACGCTGCAGCCGGGTCCCGACGGCATCCTCGGGACGGCCGACGACATCCACGAGAGCGTCAATCAGACGACGCCGTGGGTCGATCAGAACCAGACCTACACGTCGCATCCGTCGCATCAGGTGTTCCTGCGACAGTACGTGATGGTCCTCGATCCCGTCACGGCCACGCTCAAGCCGGTTTCGGACGGCAAGGTTCTCGACGGCGGCTTCTGCGCGCCGCGCGGGACCGGAATTCCTGGCGATCAGATCTGCAACATCGGCAACTGGGCCGAAGTCAAGGCGCAGGCGTCGACCAAGCTCGGGATTCGCCTCCGGGATACGGATATCTTCGACGTGCCCCTGCTCCTGACCGATCCGTACGGGCACTTCAAGCCCGGTCCGCACGGATTCCCGCAGCTCGTGATCGGGCCGGCGGCCACGCCCACGCTCCTCGAGGGCAATCCGGCGGCAAACGGCGGCCTTGGCGTCAACATCCCCGCCACGGCGCTGCACACCAATCATCAGTTCCTCAACGACATCGCGCACAACGCGGTGCCGTCGCCGGGTCTGACCGGAGTTCGAGACGGGTTGATCTGCGACTTCCGCACCGTTCCGAGCTGTCAGCCTGCCGGCACGTATGACGGCGACTTGCTCGACGCGCACTTCGTCACCGGCGACGGCCGCGGCAACGAGAACATCGCGTTGACGATGGTGCACAACCTGTTCCACGCCGAGCACAATCGTCTGCGCGACTACATCGATCAGCTCATTCACGCGCCCGGTGTGCTGACCGCAGCGGAAATCGCCCAATGGGAAGCCGTCGATCCGGCCTCGAGCTGGGGCTATGGCGAGCGCCTGTTCCAGGCGGCACGCTTCGGCACCGAGATGCAGTATCAGCACCTCGTGTTCGAGGAGTACGCGCGGACGATTCAGCCGCTGATCAATGCGTTCCTGGGCGGCATCACGTCGGTCAACGGCGCGATCTCGGCCGAGTTCGCGCACACGGTCTACCGCCTCGGTCACTCGATGCTGCCGGAGGTTCTCGGCCGCACGAACACCGACGGCTCGTTGAACAACATTCGATTGTTGAATGCGTTCCTCGCGCCTCAGAAGTACAACGATGGCGGACCCGCCGGACCGCTGCCGGCCAATCGGGCGGCCGGATCGCTCGTGCGCGGCATGTCGCTGCAGATCGGCAACGAGCTCGATGAGTTCGTCACCGAGTCGGTGCGCAACACGCTGGTCGGCCTCCCGCTCGACCTGCCGGCGATCAACATCGCGCGCGGCCGCAGCGAGGGAATCCCGCCGCTCAACCAGATCCGCCAGCAGGTCTTCACGGCGACCCACGATGCGGCGCTGCAGCCGTACGGGAACTGGTTCGAGTTCGGGCTCGCCCTGCGGCACTTCGAGTCGCTGACGAACTTCATCGCTGCGTACGGCACGGACCCGAGCATCACGGCCGCGACAACGACCGTGGCCAAACGCGCGGCCGCGCAGCTGCTGATTAACGCGAGCGGCCCGTTCATGTTCGCGCCTGCCGCGACGAGCGGTCTCGACAACGTCGACTTCTGGCCCGGCGGCATGGCCGAGAAGCAGTCCGTCTTCGGTGGTCTGCTCGGGACGACGTTCAATTTCATCTTCGAGCACCAGTTGGAGGACCTGCAGAACGGCGACCGCTTCTACTACCTGCAGCGCACCGACGGTCTCAACTTCCGGCAACAGCTCGAAGGCAACTCCTTCGCTGAGCTCATTCGGCGCAACACCGACATGGGCGCCAGCATGGACAAGGTCTTCGATACGGCGGACTTCAACTTCGATGCGGCGGCCTTGGCTGCGGCTGGCACGGCGCCTCTCATCTTGGACCCGCTCAATCCAGCTACCAGCCCCGAGATCCTGACGCTGCCCGATGGGACGAAGGTCTTCTTCGATCCGCTGCACGCCGGCAAGAACATCACGTTCAACGGCGGGCCCGGTGACGACCGATTCAGGGCCGATGTCGGCGACGACACGCTCTTCGGCAACGGGGGCAACGATCGGCTGGCCGGCGGGGAAGGCAACGACACACTGCTCGGCGGCGACGGCGACGACATCCTCCTCGGAGACAACGGCGACGACGTGCTAAAGGGCGGCCCGGGCAACGACGCCCTGCAGTCGGGTCCCGGCTTCGGCGGAGACATCATGATCGGTGGCGACGGCGACGACTTCATGCTCGGCGGCGACGACGGCGAAGAGTACTTCGGCGGGCCGGGCGACGACATCATCGTCGACGGCGCGATGAGAGCCGAAGGCATGTTCGCCGGCGAAGGCGACGACTGGATCGACGACGGCGACGGCCACGACGGCGGCATGTTCGGCGACGAAGGGAACCAGTTCGACCTGCTCGCCGGACTGAGTCCAATCGGCGGCGACGACGTCGAAGGTGGTGGTCCGGGACAGGACAACCACTGGGGCGAAGGCGGCAACGACATCTTCCTGATGTCCGAAGGGAGCAACAAGTTCTTCGGCGATTACGGCTTCGACTGGGTCACCCTGCGAGGCTGGCCAGCGCCGGAGTTCGTCGAGCTCGGTCTCCTCGGGGTCCCAAATGTTCCGGTCAACTTCAATGACCTGCGGAACCGGTATCGCTTCGTGGACGGGGCGTCGGGTTGGAACCTCAACGATCACATCGCCGGGTCGAATAAAGTCCTCTGTACCCCACCGGGAGAAGTAGCCGAGTGCCTGAACATCGGTATGGAACTGACGGCAGGAACGCCACCGGTCGCTGTGCCGGCAAAGGGTGTTCCGGGCCAAGTCAATTTCAAAGGTGGATCGGGCGCGGCAAAGATCGCCGGGTTGACGGCACTGATGGCCGCGTTTGGCGCACCCGCGGACCTGAATGCCCCCGCCATCCCGCTGGTCAAAGGCGTCGGGTTCATGGGCGGCGACATCCTGCTCGGCGGCCCCGGCAGTGACCTTCTGGAAGGCAAGGGCGGCGACGACTTGATCGACGGCGACGTGTGGCTGAACGTGCAGCTCAGAGCCGTGCTCAACGACGGCACGGTGAAGCTCGTGGACGGCCCGCGTCTGCTCGTGGACGACGTGTTCTCGGATCCGCAGCGGCTGAATCCGGGCAACATCAGCATCGTGCGCAGCATCGTGACGCCGGTGACTCCGCCGGCTGACTGCGGATCGCCGGCGCCGCTCAACTGCGACACGGCCGTTTACAACTTCCCTCGAGCTGAGTACGACATCACGGCCAATGCGAACGGAACTGTGACGGTCACAGACGTTCCTCTCCTTAGGGCCGTGGCTGCCCATCTCTCCGAGGGCACCGACACGCTGCGGAACATCGAGCAGCTGCAGTTCAGCGATATGACCATCCCGGTGCCGGTCTTCGTTGCCACGGCGATCGTCCCGAACGTGATCGGGTTGATCGACACGGCGGCGGCGGCCGCGATCACGGCTGTTGGCCTGCAAGTCGGTGCCACTACCGGAATCGAAACTACGACTGTTCCGGTGGGCACCGTCCTCGGCCAGTTCCCGGCCGGCGGCACGAGCCTGGTGATTGGCGGCCGTGTGAATCTGGATGTCGCGGTCGCACCGGTCGCTGTGGTGCCTAACGTCATCGGACTCACGCAAGCGGTCGCGACGGCATCGATCACGGGTGCGGGCCTGGTGGTCGGCGCGATTACGACGGCGAACAGTGCGGTCTTCCCGGCTGGCACCGTCATCAGCCAGGATCCGGTCGCCGCTAAGAAGGTGCCGCTCGGCACCGCTGTGGCGCTGGTCGTGTCGACCGGCACGACGCCGACCATCGCGGCGACGGTCACGCGCAACTCGAGCGCTCAGGCGCTGACGATCAGCAGTCCGTTGATCGCGGCGGCGGCGAACACGTTGCTGGTGGCCTTTGTGTCGGCGGACGCACCGGATCCGTGTTGCGCTCCCAACACGACCGTCACCCGCATGGTGAACAACAACGGCGGCCTGACGTGGACCAGAGCGGTACGTTCGAACGTGCAGCTCGGAACCGCGGAAGTCTGGTGGGCGTTCACGCCGGTCGCAAAGTCCGGCATGAACGTGACGGCGACGCTGAACAATCCTGAGGCAGCGTCACTGACCGTGATGGCGTTCACCGGCGCGGCATCGTCTCTCGTCGGCGCGGCCAGCGTGGCCGCGAACGCCCCGAGCGGTGCGCCAACGGCGACGCTCGTCACCTCGCGCGCCCATTCGCTGGTGATCGGCGTGGGCACTGACTGGGATGCGCCGCGCGTCATGACGCCGGCCGCCGGTCAGACGATCGTCAATCAGTTCAATCCGACAGTCGGCGACACGTATTGGGTGCAGCGGACCGGCGACGTCCCGGCAGCCGGGACGAGCGTCACGATCCGCGACACGTACGGCGCGATTATGCCGGATCGCTGGAACCTGGCGGCGATCGAAATCCGGCAACCGTAAGTAGATCGGCGTTACTGCGGGGCAGAGCACATCGGTGCTCTGCCCCGCTTCGGAGTACCCATGCGAGCCATACACGACGCGGGAGCCACCAGCGACACGCCCACGATCGCCGTGCTTCTGGCGAGCGAGCATCTCATCATTCGCGAGGGGCTTCGCAAGCTGCTCGAAGCGGAACCGGGCGTCGTCGTCGTCGGCGACGTCTCCGATCCGCACGAGGCATTGACGGTGACGCGCGCCGTCAAGCCGCACGTGGTGATCATCGGCTTCTCCGGACGACCGCTCATCCGGACACTGCGATCGCTGCGTCAGCTCGCGCCGGCCGGCGAATACGGCCGCGCGATCGTGCTCGCAGCACGAATCGACAACAAACACATGGCGCAGGCGCTGCAACTGGGCGCCGGCGGCATCCTGCTCAAGGACACGTCAGCGCGCGTGCTCGTCGAGAGCATTCGCACGGTCGCGGCCGGCGAACGCGTCAGTCCCTCGAAGAACGGCAGCGCCGACGGCAACGGCGGTTTACTCCATCCCGCCCGCGAACGCGACGGCGTGGCGCAGGCGCCGCAATTCGGTCTGACGTCGCGCGAGCTCGACATCGTCGCGGCGGTACGTCGCGGCGAGAGCAATCGGGCGATTGCCCGGCGGCTCGCGCTCTCGGAAGATACGGTGAAGCATCACTTGACGAACGTCTTCGACAAGACCGGCGTCGCCTCGCGCCTCGAGCTGGCGCTGTTCGCGATGCAGCACGCGCTCGGCGAGGATCCGGTCGCGGCCAACACGTTCATGAACCAGAGGTAACAACATGCAGTCTTTGAGTCTTCGACCCGTTCTGGCGCCGGTGCTCGGCGTCGCGATCTGTCTTCTCGTAAGTCCACACCCCGGCGCCGCGCTGCGCGTGGGCCCACTGCAGCGGTTCACTGCGCGCGCGGTCAGCGTCGTCGACAGCAAAGACGTCGGACCGATCGACATCCTCGTCGATCACTGGTCGAATGACACCGAACGCGACGCTCTGCAGCACACGTTCATCGATAAAGGGGCGGAAGAGTTGCTTCCGGTGCTGCACAGGCTGCATGGAAGAGCGGGCGTCGTTCTGCTGCCCGGCGTCCAGGCCCTCGGCACACGTGTACGCACGCGTACGCCGAAGAATCTCCTGTTCGCGCGCGAACGCGTCACCAAGGCGGGACGCCAGCTGGTCTTCATCGCCGATCAACACGTCGGACTTGGCGAACCCGCGATCTACTCACGCGCGGAACTGCAGGAGTTCAACCTCCTCGACATTCGCATCGGGCCCGACGGCAAAGGCTTCGGCAAGGTGGCTCGTGCGAAGGATGTGACGTACAACAAGCAGACCAAGATGTTCGAGGTGAAAAACTACGGAGAGCTGCCGGCGCGGCTCGTTGACGTGCACGTCGAGAAGATGACAGAGATGCGGTGATGGCCGAGGTCGTGTGATGAATCCCAAGTTTGCCTCGGCGATAGCGGGAATCGGACTCGTGGTGGTGGCCACACCGGTTGTGGCCCACCACTCGTTCGCGGCCGAATACGACACGGCCAGGCCGATCGTTCTCAAAGGCGTCGTGACGAGAATCGAGTGGACCAATCCTCACGCGCACTTCTTCGTCGAGACCAAGGACGATACGGGCAGCGTGACGAACTGGAAGCTCGAGATGGCGAGCCCCAACGTGCTCGTCCAATTGGGCTGGAGAGCAAACTCGCTCAAGGTCGGCGATGACGTGACCGTCGAAGGCTCCACGGCCAAAGATGGCTCGAAAAGGGCGAACGCGCGCGTCATCACGCTAGCCGGCGGTCGCCGCGTATCCGCGGGATCGTCGGGCGGAGATGTCGCATCGCCATGAAAAGCGACGGGACGGCGTCGAAAGGTCGCGACATAGCCTGAATTCCGCCGACTTGGTCGTCGTTTTTCTGAACAGAAAGCAGTACACCACTATCGGGCCATTCCGTTGAACTCGATCGTCCCGTACTCTCACGGCCGATTCCCTCACGCACTCGTAACCCGATCGACGGGAGAGACGCTTGACGGCTACGGCCCCGATGCGGACGACTGCGCTCCAATATGTCCTGATCGTGTCGGCTGTCCTCGCAGGAGGCAGCGCACTGTTGGTGTGCCCCGCGCCGGGCGAATCGGAGACATCGCAGCGCGGCGTTCTCGCTCTTGCATCGGAAAGCGACTGCGCGCGCGACGGCGATTCGTCGCCTGCCGGCCGCTGGTCGGCGCGCCTCGTCGACGACGAAAACTCCGCGGATTCGACCGATGACGACGGCGACGACGCGCCGGACGGCGTGATCGCGGCCGCGCCGCATCGAATCGACGTCGCGTTGAACAGTGTGCTTCTGACCTACGGCGTGGTGATGTCGGTATACGGCACCGATTTCGACAACCGCGCGCTGCGCGGCCCGCCGGCTGGAGTCTCTTCAGATTCTTCCCAGGATTCCGACGATGACGATGGCGACGACGCGCCCGATGCCGTCATCGCCGCCGAGCCAATCCGGCCGATAGACCTCGCGCAAACTCTCTTCATTCGAACCAACATCGTCGCCGCGTACACAGTCGACGTGGACGCCCACGCGCTGCGCGGCCCACCATCGCCGCTGCCTTCGGACTCATCCGACGTCGGCGATGAAGAACGGCCCGCTCTCGACGTGACGACGTTACGCAGGCCGGCGTATCAATCCGGCTCATCGCTTCTCCACAGGCTCGATGACGGCTCTTCATTCGGTCGCGCATCTGGCGGCCAATCGCTTCGCGCTCCACCGTAACAGTTCTTCACCATCACTCGTTCGCAATCTGATCTGACTTCGCAGGACGAAGTCGGACCAACCGGCTGCGCCTTCGGACGCCGCGTCGCTGGAGGTGTGTGCCAAGAGAGGAGTCGATGACTGCAATCGATGTCGCGTCGGTTTCGGGGGTGTGTGCAACGGGAATGCAGATTCATGCTTGGAGGAGATCATGAGTAGTTCGAAACTTTTGACGTGTCGCCGTCCACGATCGGCGAGACGTTGGGCGCTCGCTTTGACGATCGCGATGGTGATGCCGGGCGTAGGCGGTCAGCTGTTCGTGCCGACGACGGTCCATGCACAGACGGCCCCGACCGGATCCGGGTTCACGATCAACGCGGAAGATCTGCGGTTCATCTACGACCAGATCCTCGTCGCGCAGGATCACGCCGCCGGCGGAACGCTGCTCGGGCCTGGCCCCAACCAGGTTCACGATCCGCAGCTCCCGCGCGGTCTGCGAACCGTTGACGGGTCGTTCAACAACCTTGTACCAATCCCCGATCAGCACCTGTTCGGCGCGTCCGATCAGGTCTTCCCGCGTCGGACCACGCCGGCGTTCCGCGCCGCCGAGGCCGGGACGTCTTACGCGCAAACGTCGGGAGATGTCATCGACTCGCAGCCGCGCATCGCGACCAACCTGATCGTCGATCAGTCGGCAGCCAACCCCGCGGCCGTCGCGGCGGCCACGAACCCGTGCGGCTCGGGCGGCTTCGTGTGCTCGACGCCGACCAGCCTCGCGGCGGTTACCGACCCTGATTCCGGCGCGCTGTTCATCCCGAACATCACGCCCGACTTCGGGCTCTCTGCGCCGTTCAATCTGATGTTCACGTTCTTCGGCCAGTTCTTCGATCACGGCCTCGACCTCGTGAACAAGGGCGGCAACGGCAACGTGATCATGCCGCTGCAACCTGACGATCCGCTGTTCATCCCGGGCAGCCCGGCCAACTTCATGGTGATGACCCGCGCAACGATGCTGCCGGGTCCGGACGGCATCGTGGGAACGGCCGACGACATTCACGACAGCATCAATCAGACGACGCCGTGGGTCGATCAGAACCAGACCTACACCTCACATCCGGCCCATCAGGTGTTCCTGCGCCAGTACGTGATGGTTGGCGGAAAGCCGATGCAGGACGGCAAAGTGCTCGACGGCGGATTCTGCTCGCCGCGCGGCACCGGCATCCCCGGCGATCAGATCTGCAACATCGGCAACTGGGCCGAGGTCAAGGCCCAGGCGTCGACCAAGCTCGGAATCCGGCTCCTCGACCGGGACGTGTTCGATGTGCCACTGGTCCTCACCGATCCGTACGGGCACTTCAAGCCGGGCCCCCACGGATTCCCGCAGCTGGTGATCGGACCCGCAGCCACGCCGACGCTCCGCGAGGGCGACCCGACGGCGAATGGCGGGCGCGGCGTCAACTCGACCGACGCGCTGCACACCAATCATCAGTTCCTCAATGACATCGCGCACAACGCCGTGCCGGCCCCGGGTCTCGCGCCAGACGGCGACGCGACGATCTGCGACTTCCGCACCTGCGTCCAGCCGGCCGGCACGTACGACGACGAGCTGCTCAACCTGCACATGGTCACGGGCGATGGGCGTGGCAACGAAAACATCGCGCTGACGATGGTGCACAACCTTTTCCACGCGGAGCACAACCGACTGCGCGACCAAATCGATCAACTGATCAACACGCTGTTGACGCCGGCAGAGATTGCGGCGTGGCACGCGGTGCATTCAGGCTCGGGCTGGGACTACGGCGAGCGGCTCTTCCAGGCAGCGCGCCTCGTCACCGAGATGGAATACCAGCACCTCGTGTTCGAGGAGTACGCGCGCACGATCCAGCCGCTCATCAATCCGTTCTTGGGCGGCATTACCTCGATCAACGGCGCGATCGCGGCCGAGTTCGCACACACCGTGTATCGCCTCGGTCACTCGATGCTGCCTGAGGTCCTGGGACGCATCAACGTCGACGGAACGACCAACGACATCCGTTTGTTGAACGCGTTCCTCGCCCCTCAAAAGTACAACGACGGAGGGCCCGCCGGACCCCTGCCCGCCGCCGCGGCGGCCGGGAGCCTCATTCGCGGCCTGTCGCGACAGATCGGCAACGAGCTCGATGAGTTCGTGACGTCCTCGGTGCGCAACACGCTGGTCGGTCTGCCCCTCGACCTGCCGGCGATCAATATCGCCCGCAGCCGCAGCGAAGGGATTCCGCGGCTGAACGAGGTGCGTAGCCAGCTGTTCGCCGCGACGCAAGATGCGGCCCTTCTGCCCTACGCGAACTGGTTCGAGTTCGGACTCGGCTTGAAGCACTTCGAGTCGCTGACGAACTTCATCGCGGCGTACGGCACGCATCCGAACATCACGGCGGCAACGACGGTCGCAGCAAAGCGGGCTGCGGCGCAGCTGCTGATTGACGCGGGCGACGCGATCTTGTTCGCTCCTGCGGCGACCAGCGGTCTCAACAATGTCGATTTCTGGCCCGGCGGTATGGCCGAGAAGCAGTCCGTCTTCGGCGGTCTGCTCGGGACGACGTTCAACTACATCTTCGAGACGCAGTTGGAGTTCCTGCAGAACGGCGACCGCTTCTACTACCTGCAGCGTCTGGACGGCGTCAACCTGGTTCAACAACTCGAGGGCAACTCGTTCGCCGAGTTGGCCAGGCGCAACACGACTGTCGGCGGAACGATGGACATCATCTTCAAGACGGCGGATTTCAATTTCGATGCGGCGACCTTGACTGGAACCGCTCCCGTCCTCGTGGATCCGCTCGATCCGAACAGCGCCAGGATTCTGACGCTGGTCGACGGGACGAAGTTGTTCTTCGATCCGCTGCACGCCGGCAAGAACATCGTCTTCAACGGCGGTCCCGGCGTCGACCGGTTCCGGTCCGATGTCGGCGACGACTCGATCTACGGCAACGGCGGCAACGACCGGTTGTCGGGCGGCGAAGGCAACGACACGATCCTCGGAGGCGACGGCGACGACCTCCTCTTCGGAGACAACGGCGACGACGTCCTGAAAGGCGGCCCCGGCAATGACGCCATGCAGTCCGGGCCCGGGTTCGGCGCAGACCTCCTCATCGGCGGCGACGGGAACGACTTCATGGTCGGCAGCGACGACGGAAATGAGTTCTTCGCTGGCCCGGGGAACGACTTCGTCGTGGATGGCAGTCAGAGGGCCGAGACGATCGTCGGTGGAACCGGCGACGACTGGATCGACGCCGGCGATGGACATGACGGCGGCATTTTCGGGGACGAAGCAAACGTCTTCGACTTGCTCGCCGGCCTAGACCCGCTCGGCGGCGATGACGTCCTGGATGGCGGTCCTGGACAGGACAACCACTTCAGCCATGGCGGCGACGACATCATGCTGATGTCGGAGGGCTCGAACAAGTTCTTCGGCGATTACGGCTTCGACTGGATCACCCTGCGAGGCTGGACGCAACCGGAGTTCATCGAGCTCAGCCTGCTGGCACTGCCGAATGTTCCGGTGAACTTCAACGACCTCCGCAACAAGTACCGCTTCGTCGACGGCGCATCCGGCTGGGACCTCAACGATCACATCGGGGGCTCGAACGAGGTGCTGTGCGAGCCGCCGGGCGAAATCGCCGAGTGTCTCGTCGTCGGCATGGAGCTGACAACGGCAGGCGCGGCCAAGATCACCGGCCTCACCGCACTGATGGGACCGACCGGGTTCAACCAGGACTTGAATTCCCCTGCCATCCCGGGCGTCAAAGGCGTGGGGTTCATGGGCGGCGACATCCTGTTGGGCGGTCGCGGCAGCGACGTGCTGGAAGGCAAGCTCGGTGATGACCTGATTGATGGTGATTTGTGGTTGGACGTGAAGCTCCGGGCGGTCTACAACAACGGGACCGTGAGGGAGGTCAACGGCCCTCGGGATCTCGTACTGGATGTCCTCTCGGATCCGCAGCTGCTCAACCCCGGGAACATCACGATCGTCAAGCGCATCATCACGCCGCCGGCGGTTCCGGCGGACTGCGGCGCCGCGGTGCCGCTCAACTGCGACACGGCCGTGTACAACTTCCCCCGGGCGGATTTCGACATCACCCCCAACGCGAACGGCTCGGTGACGGTCACGCACGTTCCTGCCCTGGCGAGAGACATCCCGTTCGCCGAGGGCACCGACACGCTGCGGAACATCGAGCAACTGCAGTTCACCGATATGACCATCCCCACGCCGGTCTTCGTCGCCACGGCGATCGTCCCGAACGTCGTCGGGTTGACCGACGCGGCGGCGGCGGACGCAATCACGGTTGTGGGCCTGCTGGTCGGTGACGTTGCCGGCGTCGAAACCCTGGCCTTCCCGGTGGGCACCGTCCTCGACCAGTCCCCGGCCGCCGGCACGAGGCTGACGCTTGGGGGCCGCGTGAACCTGCAGGTCGCGATTGCACCGCGCGGGGTGGTGCCTAGCGTCATCGGACTCACGCAGGCGGTCGCGACGGCGTCGATCACGGGCGCCGGCCTGGTGGTCGGCACTGTGACGACTCAGAGCAGTGCGATCTTCCCGGCTGGAACCGTGATCACCCAGGATCCGGTCGCCGGTAAGAAGGTGCCGCTCGGAAGCGCCGTCAACCTGGTCGTATCGACGGGCCCGCCGCCGACGATCGCGGCGACGGTCACGCGCAACTCGAGCACGCAGGCGACAACGATCTCCAGTCCGTTGATCGCGGCGGCGGCGAACACGTTGCTGGTGGCGTTCGTGTCGACGGACGCGCCGGATCCGTGTTGCGCTCCGAACACGGTCGTCAACAGCGTCACGAACAACAACGGCGCCATGACGTGGACCAGAGCGGTACGGTCGAACGCGCAGCTCGGGACCGCGGAAGTCTGGTGGGCGTTCACGCCGGTTGTACGTTCGGGCATGAACGTGACGGCGAGGTTGAACAATTCTGTCGCAGCGTCACTGACCGTGATGGCGTTCACCAACGCGGCATCGTCTCTCGTCGGCGCGGCTGCCGTGGCAGCCAACGCCGCGAGCGGTGCGCCGTCGGCAACGCTGATCACCACCCGCGCCGACTCGTATGTGATTGGGGTGGGGACTGACTGGGATGCGCCGCGCGTGATGACGCCGGCGGCCGGTCAGACGATCGTGAATCAGTTCACTCCGACCGTGGGCGATACGTACTGGGTGCAGCGGACCAATCCGGTGCCGGCAGCCGGTACGAGCGTCACTATCAGCGACACCTACGGCGCGACGATGCCGGATCGCTGGAACCTGGCGCTGATCGAAATCAGAAAGCCGTAGTCAGAGCGGCGTTTCCGCGGGGCAGAGCACACATCGGGTGCTCTGCCCCGTTGGAGTATCCATGCGAGTCACACACGACGCGGGAGAGACACACGACACGCCCACGATCGCCGTGCTGCTGGCGAGCGAGCACCTCATCGTACGCGAGGGGCTGCGCAAGCTGCTCGAGGCTGAACCGGGCGTCGTCGTCGTCGGCGACGTCTCCGATCCACAGGAGGCGCTGACGGTGACGCGCGCTGTCAAGCCGCACGTGGTGATCGTCGGCTTCTCCGGACGGCTGCTCGTCCGGACGCTTCGATCGCTGCGGCAGCTCGTGCCGGCCGGCGAATACGGCCGCGTGATCGTCCTTGCGCCGAGAATCGACAAGAAGCAGATGGTCCAGGCGCTGCAGCTCGGCGTCGGCGGCATCCTGCTCAAGGAAACCTCGGCTCGGGAGCTCGTCGAAAGCGTTCGGAAAGTAGTGGCGGGCGAACGAATCGGCACTTCGCGCGATCTCGCCGGCAGCGGTGAACCGCTGCTTCGAAATCGCGTGGACGAATCCGGCACGACGCAGCAGTTCGGGTTGACCTCACGAGAGCTCGATATCGTCGCGGCGGTTCGACGCGGCGACAGCAACCGGGCGATCGCGCGGCGGCTCGCGCTGTCGGAAGACACGGTCAAGCACCACCTGACCAGCGTGTTCGACAAAACCGGGGTCGCTTCGCGGCTCGAGCTCGCGGTGTTCGCGATGCAGTACGGGCTCGGAGACGACGGCGTCGGCGCGCAAACGTTCATGAATCAGAGGTGATACCAATGCACGCTGTGAATCTTCGATCGATTCTGGCGCCGGTCGTCGGCGCCGCGATTTGCTTCCTCGCGGCCCAGCGGCCGGGCGCGGCGCTGCGCGAGACGCCGCTCGAGCACTTCAGCGCGCGAGCCGTCAGCATCGCCGACAACCAGCCCGAGGCACGCGTCGACATCCTCGTCAACCGCTGGTCGACCGACGATGAATGGACGAGAGCACGCACGGCGCTCGCCGAAGGCGGGCCGGCCGGGCTGCTCGACACGCTTCACCACCTCCGGCAGCGCGTCGGCGTGGTGCTGATGCCCGGCGTCGGCGCATCGGGCGCCCGCGCGCGTCTGCGCTTACCGCGGAACCTGGTCTTCGCGCGCGAGATCCGCGCGAAGGAGGGCCGGCGGGTGATCCTCGTCGCCGATCAGCACCTCGGCCTCGGCGAATCGCGCCGCGAGGCGCGGATCGATCGCGACGAGTTCAACCTGCTCGACGTCCGCTTCGGTCCCGATGGCACCGGCGTCGGCAAGCTGACGTCTGACACGAACATCAGGTACGACAAGGAAACGAAGATGATCGAGATGGAGGATTACGGCAAGCGGCCGGCGCGGCTGGTCGACGTCAGAGTGGAAAAGTCTGACGCAGCAACTACGAAGTAAGAAGTACGAAGTACGGCAAAACGCAGAGAACGCAAAGATCGCAGAGGATCACATCCCCCGCGATCTCGGCGGACTCTGCGTTTTGTCGTACATTGAACTTCGACCTTCGTAGTTCGAACTTTGTAGGTCGAACTTCGGACTTCGCACTTCAGACTTTAGCGAAGCGACTCCATAATCTCGTCCAACGCTTCCCTGCCCGGCCTTATACGATCGAGCGGAAGCGTCGCCAGCGGCTCGTCCACCACGTTCAGCAGCTCGAGGAAGTCGTCGCGATCCGGCTCGATGTAGATCAGGCCGGTCGCGAACTCGCCGCGGCGCGCGGTCTCGTGCAGCCGCTTCAGCGCGCCGATCTTGTCGGTCGGATCGTAGTCCTGTTCGAGCTTCTTCAGCACCAGCTTCGAACCGTCGTGCATCGTCACTTCCTGCGCGGTGCCGGGCTCGTAGTCGACGGTGATGTCCTCGAAGAACGGAACGAAGGTGACTTCTTCGAGCGGGTCGTCGTGATCCTTCGCGTACGCGTAGCTCTTGGTCGATCCCTCGTGGTCGTTGAACGTCACGCACGGCGAGATGACGTCGAGCATCACGGTGCCGCGGTGCGCGAGCGCCGCCTTGAGCAGCGCCAGCAGCTGCTTCTTGTCGCCCGAGAACGATCGGCCGACGAACGTGGCGCCCAGCTCGACCGCCAGCGCGCAGGTGTCGATCGGCGGCAGGTCGTTCACGACGCCGGTCTTCAGCTTCGATCCGAGATCGGCCGTCGGCGAGAACTGTCCCTTCGTCAGGCCGTAGCAGCCGTTGTCTTCGATGATGTAGATGATCGGCAGGTTGCGGCGCATCAGGTGCACGAACTGTCCGATGCCGATGGCGCCGGTGTCGCCGTCGCCGCTGACGCCGATCGCGATGAGCTTCTTGTTCGCGAGCATCGCGCCGGTGCCGACCGACGGCATGCGGCCGTGGACGGCGTTGAAGCCGTGCGAGCCGCCGAGGAAATACGCGGGACTCTTGCTGGAGCAGCCAATGCCCGACAGCTTGATGACCTGCCGCGGATTGACGCCCATCTCGTAGAAGGCGTCGATGATGCGCTCGGAAATCGCATTATGGCCGCAGCCGGCGCACAGCGTCGTCTTGCCGCCTTTGTAGACTTGAGGCTCCAGGCCGATTCGGTTGACTTTGACTGGTGTAGGCATAGTGTCTGTTATTCCCCGCCCGCGGATCCCGCGCTCATCCGGACGCTCGTCTTCTTCGCCACCTCGAAGCCTTCCTGCGCCAGCACGTCGTCGGTGATGCTGCGGGCGTCGATGGGAAGGCCGTTGTAGTGCAGCACGCTGCGCAGCTTCATCTGCCGTGCGGGCGAGAGCTCGAGCTTCATCAGCTGGAGCAGCTGCGCGTCGCGATTCTGTTCGATCACGTAGAGACGATCGTGCGCGTCGATGAACGCCGCCAGATCGTCGGTGAACGGATAGGCGCGCAGGCGGAAGTAGGACGTTTCGACGTTCGTCTCCTCGCGCAGCTGATCGCGGCTCTCCTCGATCGCATAGTGCGACGTGCCGTAGCCGATGAACCCGATCTTCGCCTTCGGATTCTTCTCGGCGACGGGCCGCGGCACGAGCGTCCGCGCCGTCTCGAACTTGCGCGCGAGCCGATCCATGTTGTCCACGTAGTCGTCCGGCCGCTCGCTGTACTGCCCCTTCGCGTTGTGGCCGGATCCGCGCGCGAAGTACGCCGGAAGGCCGTCGCCGGGAATCGTGCGATACGGGATCCCGTCGCCGTCGACGTCGGTGTAGCGGCCGAACGATCCGAGCCGCTTCAACACCTCCTCGGTGAGAAGCTTGCCGCGGTTGATCGGTCTGTCGGGGTACTTGAAGGCGTCCGACATCCAGTTGTTCATGCCGAGGTCGAGATCCATCATCACGAACACGGGCGTCTGCAGCTGTTCGGCGAGATCGAACGCGTCCATCGACATCGTGTAGGCTTCGTCGACCGAGCTCGGGATGATCATCACGTGCTTGGTATCGCCGTGCGACAGGAACGCCGTCGACAGCAGGTCGCCCTGCGCGGTGCGCGTCGGCAACCCGGTCGACGGTCCGACGCGCTGCACGTCGAAGATGACCGCCGGCGTTTCGGCATAGTACGCGAGCCCCGCGAACTCCGACATGAGGGAGATGCCGGGACCCGCCGTCGCCGTCATCGCGCGCGCGCCGGCCCAGCTCGCGCCGACCACCATGCCGAGCGACGCGATCTCGTCTTCCGCCTGCACGATCGCGAACGTCGCCTTCCCCGTCTCTCTGTCGACGCGGTACTTCTTCATGTACGAGATGAGCGACTCGCACAGCGACGAAGACGGCGTGATCGGATACCACGCGACGACGGTGACGCCGGCCATCATGCAGCCGATCGCGGCCGCCGAGTTCCCCTCGATGAGAATCTTCCCCGCCGTCTCGTTCATCGCCTCGAGATAATAGGGATCCTGCTTGGTGAAATTCGCGGCGGCGTAGTCCCACCCGGCCTTGAGCGCGCCCGCGTTCAGCGTGACCGCCTTCGCCTTGCGACCGAGCTGCTTGTTGAGCGCCTTCTCCATCAGCGCCATGTCGATGCCGAGCAGCTTCGCGAGGATGCCGTCGTAAATCATGTTGCGGACGAGGCGTCGCAGCTTCGCGTCCGGACACACCGGCGCGACGAGCTTGTCGAACGGAACCGGATAGAACGTGAGGTCGGTGCGAAGCGCATTCAGCTTCAGCGGCTCGTCGTAGACCACTGCGGCGCCAGGCTCGAGCGTGAGGACGTCTTCTTTCGCGGTTTCGGCGTTCATCGCGACCAGGAAGTCGACTTCCTTCTTGCGTCCGACGTATCCGCGCTTGCTGGCGCGGATCGTGTACCACGTCGGCAGCCCCGCGATGTTCGACGGGAACATGTTCTTGCCCGAGACCGGGACGCCCATCAGCAGAATGGAACGCAGCAAGACGAGGTTCGCCGTCTGACTGCCCGATCCGTTGACCGTGGCGACCTGAATGCTGAAATCGTTCACGACGCGCTGTCGATTCGCGGAGGCCCGCTGCTCCTGAACCGCTATATCTGTCGGTGACATTCTCAAGTCCTTACAGCGTATGTTATCAAACCACCTCTTTGATCGCTTTGCCCATATCGGCAGGGCTTTTCACCACTTTGACGCCCGCGGACGCGAGCGCGTCCATCTTTTCCGCCGCCGTGCCTGTACCGCCCGCGATGATCGCGCCGGCATGGCCCATCCGTCGCCCGGGTGGCGCGGTCTGACCGGCGATGAAGGCGACGACCGGCTTCCTGAAGTTCGACGCGATCCACGCGGCCGCTTCTTCCTCGGCGCTGCCGCCGATCTCGCCGATCATGATCACGGCGTCGGTGTCCCTGTCGGCGGCGAACAACTTCAACGCGTCGATGTGCGTCGTGCCGATCAACGGATCGCCGCCGATCCCGATGCACGTCGTCTGTCCCAATCCGACCCGCGTGAGCTGGTGGATCGCCTCGTAGGTGAGCGTGCCGCTCTTCGACACGATGCCGATGCGCCCTTCCTTGACGATGTTGTGCGGAATGATGCCGGCCTTCGCCTTGCCCGGCGAGATGATGCCTGGACAGTTCGGACCGATGAGGCGCGTCGCCGGTTTCGTTTTGAGAAACGTCATCGCGCGCATCATGTCGAGAACGGGGATGCCCTCGGTGATGCAGACGATGAGCGCCAGGCCGGCATCGGCGGCTTCCATGATCGCGTCGGCGGCGAACGGCGGCGGCACGAAGATGACCGACGCGTTCGCGCCGGTCTCGTCCACGGCGTCGCGCACGGTATCGAAGATGGGCCACTGCTCGTGAGTCGTGCCCCCTTTGCCGGGGGTGACGCCGCCGACGACCGTCGTGCCGTACGCCGCCGCCTGCTTCGCGTGAAACGTCCCCTCGCGACCGGTCAACCCCTGCACGAGCAAACGCGTCGATTTGTCGATCAGAACGGACATACGTGCTTGATATGCGGCCACAGTGTGGGCGACCACGCTCGGCCCCGGGCGTACGCATGGGTCCCGCCCTGCTTTACCGAGCGAAGCTCTTCGTGCCGCAAGACATCTTACGCAAGATCTTGCGGATGCCCGCCGGCGCTTCGTGGCGGAGGGCCATCGCTACCCGGCCAGTTGTACGACCCTCTCCGCCGCTTCGTCCATCGAGTCGGCGGTCGTGAAATTCATCCGGCTCTGCTCGAGCAGGCGCTTCCCTTCCTCGACGTTCGTCCCTTCCATGCGGATGACGATCGGCACCCGCACGCCCAGCTCCTTCACGGCGCCGATCACGCCCTGCGCGAGCACGTCGCAGCGCAGGATGCCGCCGAAGATGTTGATGAGGACGGCCCGCACGTTCCGGTCCGACGTGAGGATCTTGAACGCATTGCGGATCTGTTCCGCGTTGGCGCCGCCACCGACGTCGAGGAAATTCGCCGGCTCGCCGCCCGCCAGCTTGATGATGTCCATCGTCGCCATCGCGAGGCCGGCGCCGTTCACCATGCAGCCGATGTTGCCGTCGAGATGGATGTAGTTCAGCGAGAACTTCGACGCCTCGATCTCGAGCGGATCTTCTTCGCCGAGATCGCGCAGATCCTTCAGGTCCGCGTGCCGGTACAGCGCGTTGTCGTCGAAGTTCATCTTCGCGTCGAGCGCCAGCAGATCGCCGGCCTGCGTGACGACGAGCGGATTGATCTCGACCAGCGACGCGTCGGTGGCGACGAACGCTTCGTACAGCGCGGTCGCGAGCCGGACGAACTTGTTCACCTGCGCGCCGTCGAGATCGATGGCGAACCCGAGCTGCCGCGCCTCGAAGGGGACGAGGCCGACGCCCGGCTCGATGTACACGCGGACGATTTTCTCCGGCGTCTTCGCCGCGACTTCCTCGATGTCCATGCCGCCGGCCGCGCTCGCCATCATGACCGGCTTGCCGGCGGCGCGATCGAGGAGCAGGCTGAGATACAGCTCGCGCTGCATCTGCAACCCTTCTTCGACCAGCACGCGCCCGACGACCCGCCCTTCGGGACCGGTTTGATGCGTGACGAGCGTCATGCCGAGCATGTTGGCGGCGATCTTCTCCGCGTCTCCCGGCGAGCGCGCGAGCTTGACGCCGCCGCCCTTGCCGCGCCCGCCCGCATGAATCTGCGCTTTGACGACGACGACCGATCCGCCGAGCCGCCGCGCGATGTCGCCGGCCTCCGCCGCGCTGAACGCGACCTCGCCGCGCGGCACGGGCACGCCATGCTTCGCGAGAATCGCTTTCGCTTGGTACTCGTGGATTTTCATGACGTCGGGAAACTCCTGATGCTATTCGCCTTCGCTGAAGGCCGTCAACATTTCTCTATGCTCGCGGGGCCCGCTTGCTCGCTGCGCCGGGCCCCGCCGCCGGCGCGGTTGCTCAGCGCGTTCGCGCTTCGCAACGGCTCAGGGCTGCCGCTCGCGCGCGCTCGGCGGCGCTTCGCGCTTCCCTCCGGCGCCTCGCGCGAGCCGCTGGCGCTTCTTGCGTGCCTTTGTGACGCAACAGTAAACTTCTCTGTTGATGTCGTCGCGATTCGGCGTGTTCTCCTCTTCCGTCGGCACGAAGATCCTGATCGGTGTCACCGGAGTCGCTCTCTTCCTCTATCTCGTCATCCACATCGCCGGCAATCTGATCGTGTTCCTCGGTCCTGCCGCGTTCAATCGCTACGCCTTCGTCATGGAGTACGGTAATCCGCTGCTGCCGGTGATCGAGATCGGTCTGCTGCTGATCTTCCTGCTGCACGTCTACAAAGCCGTGACGATGTTCCTCGCGAATCAGCAGGCGCGGCCGGTGGCGTACGTGAAGAAGAAATACGCAGGGAAACCGAGTCGGAAGAGCTTCGCTTCGTCGACGATGATCTTCTCCGGCCTCTGGCTCCTGTTCTTCATCATCATTCATGTCAAAGCGTTCCGATTCAGCCCCGAATACCCGTGGCCGGCCGGCGGACGCGATCTCTACCGGCAGGAGATGGAGAACTTCGTCAGCCCGCTGACGGCCGGCTTCTACGTGCTGTCGATGGTCGTCGTCGGCTCGCATCTCTGGCACGGCATCGCGAGCGCGTTCCAGTCGATGGGCGCCGATCACCCGAAGTGGACGCCGCGTCTGCTCACGACGGGCAAGGTCATCGCGGTGCTGATGGCCGGCGGCTTCATCGTCATCGCGCTGTGGGCGCATTTCGTGGGAGCGCGCACGTGAGCCCCACGAAACTCGACTCGAACGTTCCCGCCGGGCCGATCGCCGAGAAGTGGGATCGGCACCGGTTCGAGATGAAGCTCGTCAACCCGGCGAACAAGCGAAAGTACACGATCATCGTCGTCGGGACGGGTCTCGCCGGCGCATCGGCGGCGGCGTCGCTTGGCGAGCTCGGCTACAACGTCCTCAACTTCTGCATCCAGGATTCGCCGCGACGCGCGCACAGCATCGCCGCGCAGGGCGGCATCAACGCCGCGAAGAACTATCAGAACGACGGCGATAGCGTCTATCGCCTCTTCTACGACACGGTGAAGGGCGGCGACTATCGCTCGCGGGAGGCGAACGTCTACCGGCTGGCGCAGCTGAGCGTCAACATCATCGACCAGTGCGTGGCGCAGGGCGTGCCGTTCGCGCGCGACTACGGCGGCCTGCTGGACAACCGATCGTTCGGCGGCGCGCAGGTGTCGCGCACGTTCTACGCGCGCGGCCAGACCGGTCAGCAGCTGCTGCTCGGCGCCTATCAGTCACTGATGCGTCAGGTGCACAAGGGCACCGTCCGACTGTTCGCGCGGCGCGAGATGCTCGATCTCGTGCTCGTCGAGGGGCGCGCGCGCGGCATCGTCTGCCGCAACCTCGTCACGGGCGAAATCGAGCGTTACGCGGCCCACGCGGTCATTCTCGCGACGGGCGGCTACGGCACCGTGTATTACCTGTCGACCAACGCGGTCAACTCCAACGTCACGGCGTCGTGGCGCGCGGCCAAGCGCGGCGCCCTGTTCGCCAACCCGTGCTTCACGCAGATCCACCCGACGTGCATCCCGGTCACGGGCGATCATCAGTCGAAGCTCACGTTGATGAGCGAGAGCCTCCGCAACGACGGACGTGTGTGGGTGCCGAAGAAGAAAGGCGACACGCGGCCGCCCGATCAGATTCCCGAAGACGAGCGCGACTACTACCTGGAACGGAAGTACCCGTCGTTCGGCAATCTCGTGCCGCGCGACGTCGCGTCGCGCAACGCGAAACAGATGGCCGATGAGGGACGGGGCGTCGGCGAGACCGGTCTGGCCGTCTACCTCGATTTCCAGGACGCGATTCAGCGGCTCGGCATCGACGTCATCCGCGAGAAGTACGGGAACCTGTTCCACATGTACAAGAAGATCGCCGACGAGGATGCGTACAAGGTTCCGATGCGCATCTACCCGGCGATCCATTACACGATGGGCGGCCTCTGGGTGGACTACAACCTGATGACCAATGTCCCCGGCCTGCACGTGCTCGGCGAAGCGAACTTCTCGGATCACGGCGCCAACCGCCTTGGCGCGTCGGCGCTCATGCAAGGGCTGGCCGACGGTTATTTCGTCATTCCGTACACGATCGGCCATTACCTCGCCGGCAGCACGATGCTGAAAGTCACCTCGGAGCACGATGCGTTCAAGGAATCGGCCAACTGCGTCCAGAAGAACATCAATCGACTCCTCTCCGTGAAAGGCAATCGCGGCATCCGTGAGATCCACCGCGAGCTCGGTCGGATCATGTGGGACAACGTCGGCATGTCGCGGACGGAGCAGAGCCTCCGAACGGCGCTCGCGCAGATACCGAAGCTGCGCGGCGAGTTCTGGCAGAGCGTGTCGGTGCCGGGGACCGACGACAACCTGAATCAGAGCCTCGAGTACGCCGGGCGCGTCGCCGACTACCTCGAATTCGCGGAGCTGTTGACGCTCGATGCGCTGCACCGCCGGGAGTCGTGCGGCGGCCACTTCCGCGAGGAGAGCCAGACCGCGGACGGCGAAGCGCTGCGCGACGACGAGCATTATTCGTACGTGGCGGCGTGGGAGTTCACCGGTGTCGGCAGAGAGCCGGTCCTGCACAAGGAGCCGCTGGTGTTCGAGGAAGTGCATCCTACGCAGAGGAGTTACAAGTGACGCCGAATCCCGAATCCCGAATCCCGAATCCCGACGAGGATCACGCGTGAGACTGAAGCTGAAAATCTGGCGACAGGCAGGGCCGGGGACTGCGGGGCGCCTCGTCGACTACGCTGCCGATCACGTGTCGCCCGACATGTCGTTTCTCGAAATGCTCGACGTCGTGAACGAAGGGCTGGTGAAACAGGGGCACGACGCGATCGCGTTCGACTCGGACTGTCGCGAAGGCATCTGCGGCATGTGCGGCCTCGTCGTCAACGGCATCCCGCACGGACCCGACCGCGGCACGACGGTCTGCCAGCTGCACATGCGCCGCTTCAGGGACGGCGACACGATCGTCATCGAGCCGTGGCGGGCCAGAGCGTTTCCCGTCGTCAAGGATCTCGTCGTCGATCGCAGCGCGCTCGATCGGATCATCACCGCCGGCGGATACGTGTCGGTGAACTGCGGCGGCGCGCCCGATGGCAATGCGATTCCGATCGCGAAAGAGGTCTCGGAAACCGCTATGGATTCGGCGGCGTGCATCGGCTGCGGCGCCTGCGTCGCCGCCTGCAAGAACGCGTCGGCGCACCTCTTCATGAGCGCGAAGATCTCGCACCTCTCGCTGTTGCCGCAGGGGCAGATCGAACGCTATCGGCGCGTCGTCGCGATGATCGAACAGGCCGACGCCGAAGGATTCGGAAGCTGCTCGAACGAGGGTGAGTGCGAAGCGGTGTGCCCGAAAGAGATTCCCATCTCCAACATCGCGCGCATGACGCGCGAATATTTCCGCGCGCTGTGGGTCGGCGGCCGGTAGTCGGATCACTCGACCCGGAGCGGCGCGGTCAGCTCGCGGACGTTGACGCGATCGAGTCGTGACACGATGTCGATGATTCGATCGGCATCCACCGGCGCCTCGGCGGTCAGCCGCCTGAATTTCTGCGCCACCCAATCCCACGACAGCGGCCGCTTGTAGAATCCAAGATAGTCGCGCTTCTCCTTCGTCACCTTCCGGCCGTCGCGCATCGTCACAGTGATCAGGCAAGGCATCTCGTCGGGATATCGCCAGCTGTACGTGTCGAGCCATTTCGATCGCAGGCCGGGGACGATCGAGTGCGGCCGCACGCTCACGCGCCGGAGCAGCCGCTGGACGTCGTCGCGGACAATCCGTTCCTGCCGATATTGATCCGGCCACACGTCGCCGTCGAGAATCGCCACCGACACGGCGTACGGCAGGCTGTGATCGGCTTCCTCCTTGTGCTCGACATCGGCCTGGCGCGCGCCGGCTTCGCCGCCGCCGATGATCTCGACGGCCTCGTCGAAGATCTCAATCCTGATCTGTTCGATGTTGTCGGGATCGAAACGGTGCTCGCGGTGCAGGTCGAGAACGCCCTCGATCGCCGACTGGCTGTGCACTTCCGCGTTGTATCGCTTCACGCTCGTGCGCAGCACCGCGCCGAGATCCTCCGCCTGCCAGTTCACACGGAAGGATCCGGCGATCGACTCCATGAATCCCTTCACGCCGTCGAAGACGTCAATCGGTCCGGTGACGCCTCGCATCGCGAGGAAGGTGTGGTGGGTCGCCGCCCCGGCGACGGCTGCCGACTGAAGGCCTTTCCATTGCGACACCCCGCCGGTGCGCGTTACCCACAACGTGTTCGACACGGCGCCGGCCATGCCCAGCGCGTTCGCGATCGTGTGCGCGTCCAGACCGAGGGCGCGGCCCGCGCCGGCAGCGACCGAATACGCGAGCTGCGTCGTATGGTCGAATCCCTGCTCGGTGATTGGCGCCAGCTCCACGAGCCGGCACTGGACCTGATAGGCGACTGCCAGCGAGGTCAGGAAGTCGCGGCCGTGGGCGTTCGCGTACTCGGCCGCGGCGAGGACGCCGGCGAAATTGTCCGACGGATGGCACGTTTCGCCAGTCGCCATGAAGTTGTCCATGAAGTCGAGGTAGCGGACGAGAGCGGTGTTGTAGCACGCCGCGCGATCGGGCGCCGCCTCGCCGCCGGCAATCAACGTCGCTCCGCGGCCGGCCCCGAAATCGTCGATCTGCTCGCCGAGCGCGCGCACCGGCGGGCCGTCGAGCGCTCCGCACGCGCATGCAAGCGAGTCGAGCACGCGGATCTTCAGTGCGTCGATAACGGCTGGCGTAAGGTGTTCGTAAGAAGCACGCGCGGCAAACGCGGCCAGATCGGTCGCCATCGGGCTGACGCCCTGGCCGATGGCGGCACGAAAAAGCCTTTCGGCCGTGCCCACTGCGTGGCCGACCTGTTCAGCAACTTTGCTCAGCGCGGAGTCGTGGGCGGGATTCGCATGAGCCACGCTCGACGGCGGTGCATTCACGGTGCCAACGCGGTCACGCGTGCTCTTCGAGCGGAACGACCTGAACCGCCGCGTCGCGAACGGTTGTCAGGAATCGATCGATGGTCGATCCCTTCCACAGGAGCTCCCATCGCGAACGCGCGCTCTGGCCGAAGATGACGTGCGTGATCCCCTCGCGCTGCGCGAAGGCAATCAGCCCGTCGGCCGGCCGCATCGCATGCACCTTCACGACGGTTGCGCCGAGGTTTTCCGCGAGCTTGATGTTCTGCTGCAGCGCGTCGGAATCGTCGGGTTTGATGCGTCCGGGCTGCTCCTGCGGCGTCTCGACGTAGACGGCGTACCACTTGGAGCCCAGGCGCCCCGCGATCCGCGCGCCGGTTCGGATGACCCGCGGGGCGATCGCGTTCGAGCTCATGCACACCATCACGCGCTCGGGAATGAGCGCCGGCTCGAGCCCTTCGCGCGCGCGATAACTGGCCGCCTTCTCGCCGACTTCGTCGGCCACGGCCCGCAGCGCGAGCTCGCGCAGCGTGCTGAGATTGCCTTTACGGAAGAAGTTGCCGAGCGCCTGTTCGACTTTCTCCGGCCTGTAGATTTTTCCCTGGCGCAGGCGGTTGCGGAGCTCCTCGACGGTGACGTCGACGTTGATCACTTCGTCCGCACGATCGAGCAAGGTGTCGGGCACCGTCTCGCGGACGCGCACGCCGGTCACGCGGGCGACGGCGTCGTTGAGCGTTTCGAGGTGCTGGATGTTGACGGCCGTCATCACGTGAATGCCCGCGTCGAGCAAATCGGCGACGTCCTCGTACCGCTTCCCGTGCCTGCTGCCGGGCACGTTCGTGTGCGCGAGTTCGTCGACGATCGCAACCTGCGGTTTTCGCGCGATGATGGCGTCGACGTCCATTTCTTCCATCGTGACGCCGCGGTACTCCACGTTGCGGCGCGGCACGACCTCGAGGTCCTTCAGCTGCGCGTCGGTATCGGCGCGGCTGTACGTTTCCACGAATCCGACGACGACGTCGAGACCGCGGACGCGCAGCGCGTGCCCGTCGGTGAGCATCGAGTAGGTCTTGCCGACGCCCGGCGCCGCCCCGATGTAAATGCGCAGGCGCGCGCGATCCCGTTCCTTCAGCCGCGCCAGCAGCGCGTCGCTTCTCGATCCCGGAGTCTCGTCGCGGAGGCTCACTTTCTGATTGGCCATTGCTCGTCGAGCGCGAGGTTCAGCTCCAACACGTTCACGCGCGGTTCACCCAGGAATCCGAACTGCCGCGGCTCGATGTGCGCCCCGACCAGCCGCCGCACATCCGCTTCGCTCGCACGTCGCGCCGCGGCCACGCGCGGCGCCTGAAACAGCGCCGCGGCGGGCGAGAGATGCGGATCGAGTCCCGACGCCGACGACGTGACGAGATCGATTGGCACCGGCGCCGACGGATTCTCTTTCTGAGCCGCGGCAACGGCGGTCTTCACCGCGTCGACGAGGTTTCTGCTCGTCGGTCCCAGATTCGTCCCGGCCGAATTCGCCGCGTCGTATCCGGCCCCGGCCGCGGAGGGACGTCCGTGGAAATAACCCGGTGAAGAGAACGACTCCCCGATGATGCGCGAGCCGATGACACGGCCCTCGCGCATGACGAGCTGACCGTTCGCCTTGTCCGGGAATATCGCCTGCGCAATCGCGGTCATGGCCAGCGGATATACGAGGCCCAGAAGAATCGTCGTCGCGATCGTCATCAGGACGGCGATGAGGAGATTGCGGGTGATGTTCATGGTTCGCTCGGCTGAAGCCTTCGCGCTACGCGGCGGAGCGTGGTCATCGCTACGCGAGGTGGAGCGCGGTAATCACCACGTCGATGATCTTGATGCCGATGAAGGGCACGATGACCCCTCCGGCGCCGTAGATCAGCAGATTCCGCCGGAGCAGCGCCTCGGCGGTCATCGCGCGGTACGCGACGCCGTGCAGCGCCAGCGGAACGAGCGCGACGATGATCAGGGCATTGAAGATCACGGCCGACAGAATCGCCGACTCGGGCGTCTTCAACCCCATGACGTTCAACGTCATCAGCACCGGGAACGTCGCTGAGAACATCGCCGGGATGATCGCGAAGTACTTCGCGACGTCGTTGGCGATCGAGAACGTCGTCAGCGCGCCGCGCGTCATGAGCAGCTGCTTCCCGATCTCGACGATGTCGATCAGCTTGGTGGGGCTCGAATCGAGGTCCACCATGTTGCCGGCCTCTCTCGCCGCCTGCGTGCCGCTGTTCATCGCGACGCCGACATCCGCCTGAGCGAGCGCCGGCGCGTCGTTCGTGCCGTCGCCGGTCATCGCGACCAGCCTGCCGTCCTGCTGCTCGCGGCGAATCAGCCGCATCTTGTCCTCGGGCGTCGCTTCCGCCATGAAATCGTCGACGCCGGCCTCGGCCGCAATCGATGCGGCGGTCAACGGGTTGTCGCCGGTGATCATCACCGTCCGGATGCCCATCGCGCGCAGGTCGTTGAAGCGCTCGCGGATGCCGCCCTTCACGATGTCCTTGAGGTGGACGACGCCGAGCGGCCGCGTGCGCTCCGCCACGACGAGCGGCGTGCCGCCAGAGCGCGAGATCCGCTCGACGATCGCCTGCAGGTTCACCGGCATGGCGCCGCCGTTGGCGGCGACGAACCGGCCGATGGCGTCCGCCGCGCCTTTGCGCACCTGGCGGCCGTTGAGATCGACGCCGGACATGCGCGTCTGCGCCGTGAACGGCACGAACACGGCGCTCTTGTCGGCGAGCTCGCGACCGCGGATGCCGTATCTCTCCTTGGCGAGGACAACGATCGAGCGCCCCTCGGGCGTTTCGTCGGCGAGCGACGACAGCTGCGCGGCATCGGCGAGCTCGCGCTCATTGACGCCGTCGAGCGCCACGAATTCGGCTGCCTGGCGGTTGCCGAGGGTGATCGTTCCGGTCTTGTCGAGGAGCAGGGTGTGCACGTCGCCCGCAGCTTCCACCGCGCGCCCCGACGTCGCCAGCACGTTGCGCTGCACGAGCCGGTCCATGCCGGCGATGCCGATCGCCGACAACAGCCCGCCAATCGTCGTCGGAATCAGGCACACGAGCAGCGCGACGAGCACGAACACCGACTGCGGCGCGCCCGAGTACATCGCGAACGGCTGCAGCGTCACGACCGCGAGCAGAAAGATGATCGTGAGCCCCGCCAGCAGGATGTTGAGAGCGATCTCGTTCGGCGTTTTCTGACGCTCGGCGCCCTCGACCAGCGCGATCATGCGGTCGAGGAACGCGTGGCCGGGATCCGAGGTCACGCGGACCTTGATCCAGTCCGACAGCACGCGCGTCCCGCCCGTCACCGCCGATCGATCGCCGCCCGACTCGCGAATCACCGGGGCCGATTCGCCGGTAATCGCCGATTCGTCGACCGACGCGACGCCTTCGATGATTTCGCCGTCGGCGGGAATGAACTCGCCGGCGCCGACGAGAACCACATCGTCCTTCCTCAGCGATGTCGCAGGCACTTCTTCATATGGCGTCCGATTCGAGCCGGACCCGACAGATGGGCCGATGAGTCGCTTCGCGATGCTCTCCGTGCGCGCCTTGCGCAGAGTGTCGGCCTGCGCCTTGCCCCGCCCTTCAGCCATCGCTTCGGCGAAGTTCGCGAACAGCACCGTGAGCCACAGCCAGAAGGTGATTTGGATTTCGAACCCCAGACCCGGCCGGCCAGCCGTCATGTCGCGCAGCAATGCGACCGTGGTGAGCGCGCTGCCGACCTCGACGACGAACACCACGGGGTTTCTGGCCATGGTCCGCGGATGCAGCTTGCCGATCACATCGCGCGCCGCGCCGCGCACGATGCCGGGGTCCCAGATGGACAGTTGTTTTGCGTGCGACATTAGAACACCTGCCCGTGATTCATCAGCAGATGCTCGACGATCGGTCCGAGGCTCAGCGCCGGGAAGAACGTCAGCGCGCCGACGATGAGGACGACGCTCACGAGGAGCGAGGCGAACAGCGGCGTCGTGACCGGGAACGTTCCCGAGGACGGCGCAACGCGTTTCTTGCGCCCGAGGCTGCCGGCAATCGCGAGCGTCGGGATGATCATGAAGAAGCGGCCGACGAGCATCGCCAACCCGATCGTCGCGTTGTACCACTTCGTGTTCGCGTTCAAGCCGGCGAACGCAGAGCCGTTGTTCCCCGTTCCCGACGCGAAGGCGTAGAGGATTTCGGACAATCCGTGCGGCCCGCGGTTGCTCAGGCTCGCCAGCCCGAATGTCGGCGAGAGCACCGAGATGCCGGTGAGCGCGAGGATGACCAGCGGGAAGACGAGCACGCCGAGCATGGCCATCTGCACGTCATAGGACTGGATCTTCTTTCCGAGGTACTCGGGCGTGCGCCCGACCATCAAACCGGCGATGAACACCGACAGGACGATGAAAACGAGGATGCCGTACATGCCGGCGCCGACGCCGCCGAAGATGACTTCCCCGAGCACGATGTTGACGAGCGGCACCATGCCGCCGAGCGGCGTGAACGAGTCGTGCCAGCTGTTGACGGCGCCGCAGCTCGCGTCGGTCGTCACCGTGGCGAACAGCGCTGAATTCGCCAGGCCGAATCGCGTCTCCTTGCCTTCCATGTTGCCGCCCGGCGCGAGCGCCGTCGTCGTTTGATCGGCGCCGGCGGCGGCGAGGATCGGATTCCCGCGAGCTTCCGACCAGTAGACCGTCGTCACGCCGGCGAGGAACAGGAACGCCATCGCGCCCCAGACGGCCCACCCGTGCGCGCGCGATCCGGTCATGTCGCCGAGCGTATAGGTGAGGCCGGCCGAGATCGCCAGGATGGCGAACATCTCGACGAAGTTCGACAGCGGCGTCGGGTTCTCGAAGGGATGCGCGCTGTTCGCGTTGAAGAAGCCGCCGCCGTTGGTGCCCCACTCCTTGATGATTTCCTGCGAGGCGACGGGCCCCTGCGCGATCACCTGCTCCTTCGAATCGATCGGCGTCACCGTGTCGTACGGCCGCAGGTTCTGCACGACGCCCTGCGATACGAGCAGCAGCGTGCCGGCGACGCAGAACGGCAGCAGCACCCACAGCGTGCAGCGCACGAGGTCGACCCAGAAGTTGCCGATCGAGTCCCGTTCCTTCTGCGCGATGCCGCGAATGAACGCGATGGCGAGCGCGATGCCGACGGCGGCCGACGCGAAGTTGTGGTACGCGAGGCCCGCCATCTGCGTCAGGTAGCTCATCGTCGATTCGCCGCTGTACGCCTGCCAGTTGGTGTTCGTCGTGAACGACGCCGCGGTGTTGAACGCGAGGTCTGGCGTAACGGCGCCGAACTTCTGCGGATTGACCGGCAGCCACTGCTGCACGCGCTGCATGACGTAGAGCACGAGCATCGACACGCCGCTGAACAGCAGCATCGCGACCGCGTACTCCGTCCAGTGCATGTCGCGCGTCTCGTCGACGCCGGTCGCCCTGTAGATCGACCGCTCGACGGGACGGAGCACCGGGTCGAGCCACGTGCGCTCGCGAGCGAACACGCGCGTCATGAACCGCCCGATGAGCGGCGTGACGGCGAGGATCGCGAGCAGGTACACCAGAATCTGCAGCCAGCCATTCGCTGTCATCAGAACCTTTCCGGCTTCAGCAGCGCGTACGTGAGATACACGAGCAGTCCGGCGCTCACGACGAGGCCGACGATGGAGTCGATCGTCATCGATCGCCTCCGAGCCGGGCGCACGCGTGCACGTACGCAATCGCGATCGCAAAGAACGTGACGGTGATGAGAACGAAGAGCGCGTCCATGGTTCACCGATGGAAAGTTCCGTCGAACGTCAGAATCAACGCGATGGCGAACAGATTCTGGGTCGGCGAGAGGTGATTGTCGGCGCCGGCGAAGAACCCTCCGCCACTCCCGCGCGAGTCGTCTAGGCGGTACTCGGTGCGCACGATCGCCTGTGTCGTCTGCAGCGGGACGCGGTACTCGAGCGTGCCGGTCACCGCTTTGATCGCCTGCGGGAACCCGGTCCACCGGCCGTCGCTGTCCCACGCAATCTCGGGACGCACCGTCGCACTGAACGGTCCGGCGAGCGACCAATGAATCGGAAGCTGCGCCGACATCCAGTACGCGCGCGACGCGATCGCATCATCTACGCGCTCGGTACTCACCTGATATTCGAACGCGGTCGTGACGCGGCTCGTCTTGCGCTCGAGGATCGTGTCGGACAGCACGCGCCAGAAGCCCAACGACGTGTCGTTCTGATGTGGGCCGTAGAGAACCGTTTCTTTGACGGTCACCGTGTCGTTCGGTTTGAACGCGAGCTGCGCCCCGGACGTCGGCACGCTGTTCGCGTTGGCCAGATGCCAATAACCGTTGATCAGAATTCCGGTCACGGTCAGACGAGGCGTCGCCGGATACGCGGCGTTGACGCCGAGCATCAGGTACGGCGTATAGTCCGCGCCCCACGGTCGGGTGTAATTGAAGTTGTCTTTCGCGTACAGCGAGTCGTAGCCGATCAGGCTGTTGAAGATGCCGCCCTGAATGGTGAGCCCCTTCGCGACCGGTGCGACGTACGCGACGCTGGTCGGCCCCAGATGACGCAGGACATCGGCGCCGCCCATGATCGGCGCCGTGCTCGAGAATCCAAACGTCTTCGAATCCTCGCCGGTCTGCGCCGTCAATTCCAACATCCATCGCGACGCTGCGGATCGCGGCTGACGGATATGGAACGCGAGCATGTTGACGTCGAGCTCGTCCACTCGCGGCGTCGTGCCGCGGCTGCGAAAGAGATGACTGGCAGGATCGTTGGCGTCCGCGAGCAGGCCGGCGTCGATGAAGGCGCCGTACTCAACAGCCGTCCGAGATTGTCCGCTTGCGGAAGGGACGAACATGACCGTGCAAAGAATTGCCGCACCGCTAGCCCGCCGCGTTGATGCGCGCGAAGACGACATCGTGACCCCACTGCTGCAGACGCCGCGCAAGCCGCTGATCGACCGTCGGCCACCACCATCGCCGCCGTCCGCCGACGACGATGCGCGAATGCCTGGCGAGCATCCACCGGAACACGTCGTCGATGCGGCGACATACGCACAGGCGGACGACCGCGTCGACGCCCGCGGCCGTGGCCATTGCCCGATACCGGTCGGTGATCGCGGTCGTTTCGCGCGGGTCGGCCGGCGGCGAGAAGCACGACAGGACGTGCGGCACGAGCAGCACGACGCGAGGATGCGATGCCCGGGCCAGACGCTTCGCCTCGGCCAGCGCGCAGCGCGTTCCTTCTTCATCTGTCGCGAGGATCTGCAGGGCATCGTGAACTGCTTCCATGAGTCCACGATAGAAACCCGCGCCTGATGGCGGCCGAAAAGGGTCCTAAAGAATCGCGAAACGATAGCCGACCCACGGTTCGCTGAGGAGGTAGCGCGGATGCGCCGGATCGGGTTCGACCTTCTTCCTCAACTGTCCCATGAGCACCCAGAGGTGTTCCGGCTGGTTCACCGCGTTCGGGCCCCAGATCGCTTTCAGGATGGCGCGGTGCGTCAGCACGCGCCCCGAATTGCGCATCAGCAGCGCGAGCAGCTCGAATTCCTTCGGCGTGAGTCGAATTTCCTCGTCGCCGCGCAGCACGCGGCGGCGGTCGTAATCGATCGCGAGATCGCCGAGCTGCAATCGGCCCCCGGGCATCTCGTCCTCGGAAAACACACGGCGCAGCGCGACGCGAATGCGCGCGAGCAGTTCCTCGGGACCGAACGGCTTGGTGACGTAATCGTCGGCGCCGATGTCGAGCACCGAGACTTTGTCCGACTCGCCGCCGCGCGCCGACAGCACGACGATCGGCACGGCCGATTCCGCGCGAACGCGCCGGCAGATCTCGGTCCCCTCGATGTCCGGCAGCCCCAGGTCGAGGACGATGAGATCGGGAGCCTGCGAACGGACGGCCGCCAGCGCCTCTTCGCCCGTTGTCGCGACAGCAACGTCGTATCCTCTGGACCGCAGGAGCGGCGCGAGCGCGCGTTGAATCGACGCTTCATCGTCGACGAGCAGGATTCTGGCGGCCTGGCTCATGCTGTCTGCTCCGCGGACGCCGTGGGCCGGCTCTCCGCCGGAACGACGATGGAGAACTGCGCGCCCCCGCCGGCGCAGTTCTCGGCCCAGATGCGGCCCTGCTCGGCGATCAACATGCCGCGCGCGATCGCCAGACCCATGCCGGTGCCCGCCACACGCCGCGCTGCGCCGGCGCCGCGATAGAACCGATCGAACAGGTGAGGCAGATCGCCGGCCCCGATGCCCGGGCCATGATCGCGCACGGTCATCGTCAGACCGTCCGATGCCGCGGTCAAGCGCACCTCGATGGCCGACCCTCCGCTCGTGTATTGCGCCGCGTTCTCGAGCACGTGCGCGAGCGCCGCCGCGGTAAGCCGCGGATCCACGCGGACCAGCAGGTCGGACTCGGACACGACCTCGATCGGACGATCCCGGATCGTCTGCTCCACCTGCTCGCGTGCCGCCTCGAAGATCTCCGACGGATGCACCCACTGCCGCTCGGCGGCGACCGCGCCCGCATCGATGCGGGCCATGTCGAGCACGTTCTGAAACAGGCGGTGCAGCCGCTCGACTTCGACGAGGATCACGTCGCTCTGATCGCGCCGCTCGGAGTCCGCGAGCCACGACGCCTGAAGATTGCTCGCCGCGACGCGAATGGCGGTCAGCGGCGTGCGGAGGTCGTGCGCCAGCGATGCGAGGAGCGCGGACTTGAGCTCCTCGTTGCGTCGCGCAATCTCGGCCGATTTCCGTTCCTCGAGAAATTGCGTCCGCTCGATGGCGATGGCCGAGACGCCGGCGATCGCATCGAGCGCGCCCGGCTCGATCGCACGGCCGGCGGCCGCCAGTAACCCGACGGGTTTCGTTCCAAGCCGCAGCGGAACCACGTGCACCGTGCGGCCGTCGACCCGCGCCGTACGATGGCCGGCGTAGGTCCGCGCGCGCGCATCGAATTCGAGCGCACGATCCGCGGCGCGGAACGCCTCCGACAGCTGCGTCGGATCGAGCGTCACGGAAAGGGTGCCGGCGTCGAACACGTCCCAGTCGCTGCCGCGAGGCAGACAGATGGCCGCAAACGCGAGATCGAACCGCCGGGAAATGAACAGGGCAAGCTGCGGGATCGCGTCGCGGCTGTCGGTGGTCAGCAGGATGTCGCGGCTCAGATCGAAGAGCCGGGCCAGCTCGTCGTGCCGCGCCGTCGCTTCGCGCTCGCGATCGCGGACCGCGGCTGAAAGGTTGCTCGCGATCACGCTGACCGCGAGGAACGCGAACAACGCAGCCCAGTTCTGCGGATCCGCGATGGTGAAGGTGCCGAACGGCGGCATGAAGAAATAGTTCAGGCAAAGATCGGCGACGCACGAGGCGGCGATTGCGGCCCACAGCGTCGACGCCGCAGCGGTCACCAGCACGATCAGCAGATAACTGAGGGCGGCGGTCGTGGGGTTGGTGAGATGCAGCCCGACCCGAAAGGCGGCCGTCACCGCGACGATGGCCGCCAGCGCAAGAGCGAGGATGAGCGCGTCGCGCCGTGCGAAGGATTGACTCATCGCTTCACTGCCGCAGGTGGAACGGGACGCTTGTCACGACCGTGTTCGGCTTGAACAGCAGCGCCCCCTTGATCAACAGCGCGCGCTGGTTGTGGAACAGGTGATGCCACCACCGTGCCGGCACGAACTCGGGCAGAACGATCGTGACGTACCCCTCGGGCTGCTCTGCGGACACGCGCTCGATGTAGTCGAGCAGCGGCTCCATCAACGACCGATAGGGCGATTGAAGCACGACGAGCGGAACGCCGTCGCCCCACTGTTCCCACTCGCGTTTCAGATGCTCGGTCGCGCTCGTGTCGAGGTTCACGTAAATGGCTCGAACGTCCGACGACAACGTCCGCGCGTAGTCGACGGCGCCGACGACGGCGCGCTGGATGCCGCTGATCGGCACGAGCACCGTGTTGTGCCGGCGCGCCCGTCGCTGCCAGCCCCGCAGCGTGAGCTGCGACGCGACGATGTCGTAGTGCCGCCGCGTGACGCGGAACAGCATGACGTTCAGTGGAATGAGCAGGAGAATAATCCACGCGCCTTCGGCCGCCTTCGTGATCGCCACGACGATCAGGACGACCCCCGTGACCAGCGCACCGGCGCCATTAATCGCGGCGCTCGTACGCCAGCCGGCGCCGCCCTCACGCCGCCAATGCAGCACCATCCCCGCCTGCGACAGCGTGAACGAGACGAAGACGCCGATCATGTACAGCGGGATGAGCGAATGCGTGTCGCCGCCGAAGGCAACCAGGAGGACGCCGGCGAAGGCGCTCAGGCCGACGATTCCGTTCGAGAACGCCAGACGGTCGCCCTGGTTCATGAACTGCCGCGGTACGTAGCGGTCGCGCGCGAGAATCGATGCGAGCCGCGGGAAGTCGGCGTACGCCGTGTTCGCCGCGAGCACCAGGATGAGCATCGTCGCCGCCTGCACGGCATAGTACGCGGCACCGCGATCGCCGAAGACGCCGCGCGCGAGCTGCGACACGACGGTCTCCCGCTCGCTCGGCAGGATGTGGTACGTCTGCGACAGCAGCGTGATGCCGAGGAACATCGCGATCGACAACACCGCCATCATCAGCATCGTCGCCGCCGCGTTCTTTGCCTCCGGAGGCCTGAACGCCGGCACGCCGTTCGATACCGCCTCCACGCCGGTCATCGCCGTGCACCCATTGGCGAAGGCTCGCAGGACAAGGAACATCGTCAGCGACGCGCCCTCCGATCGAACGGGGTCCGGCGTCACGACCGGTTGAACGTCACCCGAGACGACGCGCCAGATGCCGACGCCGATCAGCCCGAGCGTCGTCACGATGAAGAAATAGGTCGGAATCGCGAAGATGTTGCCGGACTCGCGGATACCCCGCAGGTTGCCGACCATCAGCACCACGACGAATCCGAGCGTCAGCTCGACGCGGTTCACGTGCCACTGCGGAAACGCCGAGGTGATCGCCGCGACGCCGGCCGCGATGCTGACCGCAACGGTCAGAATGTAGTCGATGAGAAGCGATGCCGCGGCGATCAGCGCCGGTAACTCGCCGAGATTGTCCTTCGCGACGATGTAGGCGCCGCCGCCCGTCGGGTACGCGTGAATGGTCTGCCGGTAGGAAAACACGACGATCGCCAGAATCGTGGCGATGACGATAGCGATCGGCGCCGAAAGGGTCAGCGCCGCCGCCCCCGTCAGAATCAGCACGCGGAGGATTTCTTCGGTTGCGTAGGCAACCGAGGAAAGCGCGTCGGACGAGAGAACGGCGAGACCGGTGACGCGAGAGAGCCGCTCGTGGTGGGCGAGATGCGCCGGGATCGGTTTGCCGACGACGAACCGCTTGAACTGCGAAAGAAGCCCTTCTTCGGGCACGACACCCTTCCACAGCCGGCGGGGTTAGCTGGCGGGCTCGAGGTTGGAAGGTCCTCTATTCACCGTCGCCCTTCAGGCGAAAGTGCAATGCGCCCCTGAGGCGGCTCGACGCCTCGTTGGTTCCCCCGCGCGCCCAGGCGTGGCGTGGGCGCTTAGGCCATTCTCCTGCGATCGTAGCGCGCAACAGGAATCGTGAACGGTCGTTTAGTACTTTTTTAGTACTTTGTCAGATCGCCTGCTTTGCGGATCGACCGATTGCGGCCGAGATCGTTTCGGTGAGCTTCTGCTGCGAGCACGGCTTGGTGAGCACCGCGAACGCGCCGGCGACGAGCGCCTTGAGGCGCACGTGCTCCTCGATGCCAGTGAGGATAATCACGGGAATCCCCTCCGTGACCGGATCGGATTTCAGGCGGCGGCACACCTCGAAGCCATCCATCTCGGGCATGCAGATGTCCAGCACGACGACCGACGGCTGATGGTCCTCGGCGAGCAGGAGGGCCTGCCGCCCGGATGAGGCGCACAGCGTTTCGAAGTCGGCCCCGAGCATCATTTGATAGAGGTTGCGCTGCTCGGTGGAATCGTCGACCAGCAGGACCGCCGGGCGAGAATGCGATGGCTCGGAACCCATATTTGAAATCCCGACATTATTCAACGAGCGGGACCGCTCGGGCTACGCTTTCTGCGGTGACAGCGGGGACCTGCGGGCAGCTAGCAACAAACGTTCCACCACGTTGCCTATCCCACCCATCCGATGGTGGCGTACAGACAAAAATCAGTGATCAGATGCAGCTCTCCGTCAGCTTCGCGTTCGGCTTCTCGGATCCGGGCGACGCCAGACTGGAATTCGTCGGGTGTCAGCACCGTCAGCTGCGAGGTGAACGACGTGTCGATCACGCCGTTCGCCATCGCGTCCGACGCCAGCGAGTCTGCTTCGATTCGATCGGCTTCGACCGATTCGGCCCACGCGAAACCGGCCTCGGTCAACTCGCCCCGGAGGATGCGCACGGGCGCGAACCGCGCCCGATCGATGGCGCGCGTCTCGGGAAAGTAGTCGTACACCCACCAGTTGTCGCGCTCGGCGTGCGGATCCTTCCCAATCGACAGGAGTCCGCCTCCGGGTTTCAGCACGCGACGCGCCTCGCGGAAGAAGCGCGCGCGATCGGCGAAGTGGTGCAGCGCGTTGACGCAGACGAGGCGATCGAAGGTGGCGTCGCGACAGGGCAGCATCTCGGCGCGCGCGCGGATCAGATGCGCCGTCGATGCAACGCGACGTGCGCGCTCGAGCATCGGCATCGACGGATCGACGCCGGCGAGCCGGCTCGCGGACGGCGCCGCCACCTGCAGCCAATGACCGGTTCCACAGCCGACTTCGAGCGTCGAGGGACGGGCGGACCCGAGGAACTGGTTCAATGTGTCACGAACGCCGTCGTACCGATACAGCTCGTAGCGACGATCGAAGCGATCGGCGATTGCATCGTAATTGGTCACGATCGATCGCCCCTCCCCGCAGATCGCGGCGCCAGTCGAGGAAGTCGGCCGCAGATACCGTCTCGCGGTGTCCGCTGAATCTCGGTGAAGTCGTCATCGGCATCACAATCCGATCGACGTCGTGCATGTCGTACGGATGCATCAGCAGCGCGTCGATGACGCCGAACAACGGCCGCGTAGCCCTCGCGCAGATCGCCGACGAAGTCGTCGCGATATGGCGAGGCCGCGAGTGCCCGCTGGAGCAGCCGTTCGAGGACTGCGGGTGGATCGGACTGGAGGCTCATGACGTTTCCAGTTTCGACTCGACCCCGTCCCACAACCCGAGCAGAACACGCCGCGATTGCCTGAGCGCTCGCAGCCCAGCCGTCGTCACGGTGAAATAGCGGCGCGCGCGGCCGCCGCGCTCCGGCAACGGATTGCCCATCGTGGATCGCAGGCAGCCCTTTTGTTCCAGGCGCTCCAGCGCCGTGTACAGGGCGCCACGCGCCATGCGCCGGCCCGCGGTACGCGCCAGTTCTTCGCGGATCGGGTTGGCGTACGCCTCGTCGTCGAGGCGGAGCACGAGCAGCAGAATCAACTGTTCGAGCTCGCCGACGTACACGTCTTCAGCCTTCATTGTAGGCATAATACACCATCCGGCTGAGCCGCGGGTGCCCTCGCATGGCACCCTCCGATGCATGAGCGCGCAGGCACGCGCGTTGCTCTCTCGTCCACGATGCGTCGCAGGGTCACCGGTTTTGCTCTCGTTATCGCCGGAGTCGTTCCGACAATCGGCCATGCGCAGACCCTTCCCAAGCTCGATATTCTCCTCACTTACCGCGCGACCCTGCTGACCGGCCGCTCGCCCGTCATCGTGCAGCCGCTCGACACCGGCGTCGACGTGCTGCTGCAGTCGGTCGGCGGAACGCTCGGTCGCGCGCTGCCGATCATCGACGCGCGCGTCGCGGTGGTGCCGAACGTCGCGCTGCCGACGCTCGCGGGCAGCGCGCTCGTTCAGCGGCTCGCGCTCGATCGCAAAACGCTCGGGCTGATGGAACGCACGGGGCCGACGATCGGCGCGACGGCCGTTCGGCAAACGCTGGGCTACGACGGCACCGGTATTGGCGTCGCCGTCATCGATTCCGGCATCACGGCGTGGCACGACGATCTGACCGATGCGGCTGCCCCCGCCTCACAGCGCGTCGCACGGTTCGTCGATTTCGTCGGAGGACAGACCTACCCGTACGACGATTACGGCCACGGCACGCACGTCGCCGGCATCATCGCCGGCAACGGCTACGACTCGAGCGGCGCGCGATCGGGCGTCGCTCCCGGAGCGAATCTCGTCGTCCTCAAGGCGCTCGATGGCTCAGGCTCGGGACGCATCAGCGATTTGATTGCCGCGCTGAATTACGTCGTCGATCACCAGGGCGAGCTCAACATCCGCGTGGTCAATCTGTCGATCGGCGCAGGTGTGTACGAATCGTACAACTCGGATGTGCTCGCGCAGGCAACCAGGCGCGTTGTCGAGCAGGGCGTGGTCGTGGTGAGCGCGGCCGGCAATAACGGCCATACATCCAGCGGACAGACGCAGTACGGCGGCATCACCTCACCGGGCAACGCGCCATGGGTGCTGACCGTCGGTGCCGCCAGCCACATGGGCACGATCGATCGCGCCGACGACGTCGTCGCCTCGTTCAGCTCGCGCGGACCGACGCGATACGACGACGCCGCCAAGCCCGACGTCGTGGCGCCCGGCGTCGGCATCGAGTCGCTCAGCGTGCCGAACTCGCAGCTCTCGTCGACGTACTCCGCTTACCTGCTGAACGGAACGATCGCGACGGCGTTCCCGCCATATCTGAGCCTTACCGGGACGAGCATGGCGACGCCGGTGGTCACCGGCACGGTCGCGCTGATGCTGCAGGCGAATCCGGCGCTGACGCCGAATGCCGTGAAGGCCATCGTGCAGTACACAGCGCAGCCATACGCCGGCTACGACGCCCTCACCGAAGGGGCAGGGTTTCTCGACGCCGCCGGCGCCGTCGCGCTCGCGCAGTATTTCGCGAATCCAACCGGCGCATTCCCATCGGCTGCCACGTGGAGCGCTCAGATTATCTGGGGCAATCAACGTGTGCGCGGTGGCCGGCCGATGCCGGGAACCAATGCCTGGCGACTCGATACGACGTGGGGCGCCGCGCGGACGGCCAGCGGCGCAACCGTTGTGTGGGGCGTTGAATGCACCACTTCGAGCTGCGACGGGAACCGCGGACCGCCACCGGCCGCGTGGGGCGCGACCTGCTCCGACGCCACGTGCAACAGCGTCACGTGGGGTAACGATTCCAACAACGTCGTCTGGGCGCAACAGTGCGGCGGATCCGATTGCTCCGGCCAGACGTGGTCCACCGGCGATTCGCAAACCGTGGTGTGGGGCACGAGCGCGGACCAGACAGTCGTGTGGGGCACGAGTGACAGCGAGACGGTTGTTTGGGGCACGAGCTGCGGTCACGACTGCGATCCGGTGATCTGGAATCGATAACATGACGCACGAGCAGCCCGCCCGATGCGATCTTCGGTTCGCGAGCCTGCCGCCGGCCGCGCGCGCGTATGTCGTCGCAGTCATCGCCGCCGGCGCCGCCGCCGCGGCCGCACGATTTCCGACGCAGATCGATCGGCCGATTCTCTTCGGGCTGCTGCTCGTCTTCGGGTGGCTGACGTCGACGTGGAAGGTCAATCTGCCGCTGGCGCTGAAGAACGGCTCGACGCTCTCGGTCTCGTACGCCGCCGATCTGATGTCGCTCCTGCTGCTCGGACCACCTCCCGCGATGGCGATCGCCATCGTCGGCGCCTGGGCGCAGTGCGCGCGACAGCCGAAGAAGTCCTACCCGCCCTACCGCACGATCTTCAGCGTCGCCGTGGTCGCCGTCACGATGCAGGCGGTGTCGATCGTCTACGAGATGGTCAACGGCACGCCTGCGCCCGCATCGGCCGCCGAGTTGACGAAGCCGCTCGTCGCGGTGATCGCGACGTACTTCGCCATCAACACGGCGCTCGTCGCGCTGGCGATTGCGCTCGCCATGCGCCGGTCCGTCTGGACGGTCTGGCGCGATAACTTCCTGTGGAGCGCACCGAGCTTCATGGTCGCCGGCGGCGCCGGCGCCCTCGCTGCCGTCGTCATCGCGCGCGGCGACTACTGGGTGGCGCCGCTGATTCTCGCGCCGGTCTACCTGACGTATCGCACGTACAAAGTCTTCCTCGCATCGCAGGTCGCCGAAAGGGCGCTGCGGCTGGAGAAGGAGCGCCTCGCGGTCACGTTGCGTAGCATCGGCGACGGCGTCATCGCAACCGACACGCACGGCCTCGTGCGAATCATGAACCCCGCGGCGGAGGCGCTCACCGGGTGGCCGCACGACGCTGCGCTCGCCCGCCCGCTCGACGAGATCTATCGCCCCATTTTTCGCGACGGCGTCGTCCACGGCATGCTCGCTTCGCGAAGCGGACGGCACATTCCGATTCATGAAGTGCGGGCGCCGCTGACCAACGACGGGGGGCAGCACGTCGGAAGCGTGGTGGCTTTTCGAGACGTGGGCGACGCGATTCGCATGCAGGAGGAGCGGACGCGCGCGAGCAAGCTCGAATCGCTCGGGCTGCTCGCCGGCGGCATCGCGCACGACTTCAACAACATCCTGACCGCGATCCTCGGGAACGTCTCGCTCGTACGCGCCGACGCACGGATCGATATCCAGTCGGACGGCGCGCTCGCCGACGCCGAGAGAGCTTGCGTGCGCGCGCGGCAGCTGACGCAGCAGCTGCTCACGTTCGCGAAGGGTGGCGCCCCGATCAAGAAGCCGCTGCGGGTCGAACGCGTCATCCGCGAATCAGTGCACATGGCGCTGTCCGGATCCACCGTCAGCTGCGCGATGAAGATCGACCCGGCGCTGTGGGCGGTGAATGCCGACGAGGGTCAGCTGATTCAGGTACTGAACAACATCCTGATCAACGCGCAGCAGGCGATGCCGCGCGGCGGACGCGTCGTCATTCGAGCCGAGAACGTGTCGGAACCGGTCGATCGGTGGGAGCAGGGAATCAAGGTCGCCGCCGGACCGTACTCGTCAGTCTCCATCTCGGACGAAGGCGCCGGCATCGGCCCGAGCCATCTCGGCAGGATTTTCGAACCGTACTACAGCACGAAACCGACGGGCAGCGGCCTCGGGCTGGCGACCGCGCTGTCAATCGTGAGGAATCATCACGGCTACATCGCCGTCGACTCGGAACCGGGACGCGGGACAACAGTGCGCGTGGCGCTGCCGGCGCTGTTGGCGGAAACATTCGACGAGCACGCTCCCGCAGACACCGTGTCGCCGTCTCGCGGCTACGGCCGCGTCCTCGTGCTCGACGATGAGGAGCCGATTCGAACGCTCGCCGTGAAGCTGCTCCACGCGATCGGATACGACGTAGACGCGGTGGCCACCGGGCGCGGGGCGATAGAGCTGTACACGCGCGCGCGCGAGGAACGCCGGCCGTTCGACGTCGTCCTGCTCGACCTGACGCTACCCGGCGAGGCCGGCGGCCGCGAGGTACTGCGGCAGCTCCGAACCATCGACCCTGCGGTGAAGGCGATCGTCGTCAGCGGTTACGCGAGCGACCCCGTGCTCGCCAACTACCGCGACTACGGCTTCAACGCGATGGTCGCGAAGCCGTTCACGCTGCGCGAGCTGACGGCGGCGCTCGACGAGGTCATAGCTTCAGAACATCGACCAGCTCTTTGACGGCGGCGGCCGATTTCTTGAACGCCGCATCCTCCTCCGACGTCAGCTTGATTTGAACGATCTGCTCGAGTCCGCGCGCTCCGAGCTTGCAGGGTACGCCGACGAACAGATCGCGCACGCCGTACTCGCCCTGGAGATAGACCGAGCACGGAACGATCTTCTTCTTGTCCAGGAGGATCGCTTCGACCATCTCGACGACCGACGCTCCCGGCGCATACCAGGCGCTCGTCCCCACGAGCTTCGTAATCTCGGCGCCTCCGTTCGCCGTGCGCGTCACGATCGCGTCGATTGTCGCCTTGTCCATCAGGTCGGTGATCGGGATGCCGGCGACAGTCGAATAACGCGGGAGCGGCACCATTGTGTCGCCGTGGCCGCCCAGGACGAAGGCATGGACGTTGTCGACCGACACGTTGAGCTCTTTCGCGATGAACGTCCGCATGCGCGCCGAGTCCAGCGCGCCCGCCATGCCGACGACGCGCTCGCGCGGAAACTTCGACAGCTTGTAGACCGCCTGCGCCATCGCGTCGAGCGGATTGCTGACGGGGATGATGATGCAGTCGGGCGAGTGCTTCACGATCTGCTCGGTGACCTGCTGCATGATCTTGTAGTTCACGTTCAGCAGATCGTCGCGGCTCATGCCCGGCTTGCGCGGCATCCCCGACGTGATGACGACGACGTCCGAGTTGGCGCTCTCGGCGTAATCGCCGGTGCCGAGCACGCGCGAATCGGATCCCCAGATCGGGCACGCCTCGAGCATGTCGAGCGCGACGCCGGCCGCCTTCTGATCCGCGATATCGATCACCACGACGTCGGCGAGCTGCTTGTCGGCGACGCCGCGCGCCACGGTCGCGCCGACGTTTCCGGCGCCGCCGACGACTGTTACCTTCCGGTTCATCGGTGCTCCTTCGAATCACGAAACTCACGAACACACGAAATACACGAAAAACAATGGTTGATTTCGTGTCCTTCGTGATTTCGTATTTTCGTGGATGACAAGCCTTCCCGATTACATATGGTCGATGATCGCGTCCCCGAACTCGGACGTCGTCAACTCCGTCGCGCCGTCCATCAGCCGCGCGAAGTCGTAGGTGACCGTCTTGGCGGCAATCGCGGCGTCCATGCCCTTCACGATCAAATCCGCGGCCTCGTTCCATCCGAGATGGCGGAACATCATCTCGCCGGACAACACGACCGACCCCGGGTTCACCTTGTTCTGATCCGCGTATTTCGGCGCGGTGCCGTGCGTGGCCTCGAACACGGCGTGGCCGCTCACATAATTGATGTTGCCGCCGGGAGCGATCCCGATGCCGCCGACCTGGGCGGCCAGCGCGTCGGACAGGTAATCGCCGTTCAGATTTGGCGTCGCGATGACATCGAATTCGTCCGGGCGCGTCAGGACCTGCTGAAGGGCGATGTCGGCGATGGCGTCTTTAATAATGATGCCGGCTCCTTGCCGGCCGTCCGGGATGCGGCACCACGGGCCCCCATCCAGCTCGACCGCGCCGTAGAACTGCTTCGCGATGCGGTAGCCCCAGTCGCGGAAGCCGCCCTCCGTAAACTTCATGATGTTGCCCTTGTGCACGAGGGTGACGCTCCTGCGCTTATGCCTCACGGCGTAGCCGATGGCGGTGTGCACGAGACGTTCGGTGCCGAGATAGCTGATCGGCTTGAGACCAACGGCGACTTCGACGTCCACGTCGCGGTGAGGCGCGCCGATGGCTTCGAGCGCCGACTGCCACTGACGCGACTTCTCGGTCGTGCCGAACCGAATCTTGTTGAACTCCTTCGGAAACTCTCTCGCGAAAAAGTCGAGCACCTTCTTCGCTTCGGGCGAGCCGGCGACGAACTCGATTCCGGCGTAGATGTCTTCCGTGTTCTCGCGGAAGATCACCATGTCCACCTTCTCCGGGTGTTTGACCGGCGACGGCACGCCTCGATACCACCGCACCGGTCGAAGGCACACGTAAAGATCGAGGAGCTGCCGCAGCGCGACGTTCAACGATCGGATGCCGCCGCCAACCGGTGTCGTCAGAGGTCCTTTGATTCCGACGAGGTACTCTCGAAACGCATCGACTGTCTCGTCTGGCAGCCAGTTGTTGAACTGCTTGAAACTTTTTTCCCCGGCGTACACTTCTTTCCAGGCGATCTTCCTCCTGCCGCCGTACGCTTTCTCGACGGCGGCATCGAAGACGCGCGCGCTCGCGCGCCAGATGTCGCGACCGGTGCCGTCGCCTTCGATGAACGGAATGATCGGATCGTCGGGGACCACGAGCTGGCCGTTCCTCAACGTGATTGCAGTGCCCATATCTTTTAGGTCACGTCACCTGTCAGTCGCGGAAGATTTCCGCGAACTGTGTGGAAAACTCTGTGGAAAACAGATCGCGTTTACGCGATTGTTGCATGCACTTTCGAATGATTTAGCGGTTTGCACTACGGCAGGGCGAATCAACATGCGGCGCTCGACAGCTCGACCAAAACCTCCGGATTATACTGTAGCCATGAATGATCAGAGAGGACGACACGCGTTGCTGACGGCCGCGTTCTCGTGCGGCCTGACGCTCGCGCTGTCCGCGTACGGCGTGCAGCAGCACGAGCACGAGGGCGGCGCACATCGTCATCCGGAAGCAGCCCAGATGAAGAATCCTGTGGCTGCCGACGCAAAGTCGATCGCGGCTGGCAAGACGGTGTTCCAGAAGAACTGCGCCAGCTGTCACGGCGAAACGGGCAAGGGCGACGGGAAGATGGGCGAGGAACTGAATCCGAAACCATCCGACCTCACCGACGCCGACTGGAAGCACGGCTCGACCGACGGCGAGATTTTCAAGGTGATTCACGACGGCTCCCCGAAGACCGGCATGAAGGCCTTCAAGAGCAAGCTGACCGAGCACGAGATGTGGGACGTTGTGAACTACGTGCGCAGTCTCGGACCGAGCAAAGGGACTTCGCGCTGAAAATCGTCATTGCCGACGATCTGCCGGCCTCCGCGGTCGAACTGCTCCGCGCCGAGGCCGGCTGGATCGTCGACGCACGATCCGGACGCAAACCCGACGCACTCGCCGCCGACCTCGCAGACGCTGACGCGCTCCTCGTGCGCAGCGCGACGACCGTCGATGCCCACCTGCTGTCGGCTGCCTCCCGCCTCCGCATCGTCGGTCGCGCCGGCACCGGCGTCGACAACATCGACGTCGCTGCCGCCAGCGCACGCGGCATCCTCGTCGTGAACGCGCCGGGCGCGAACAGCATCAGCGTCGCCGAACATGCCTGCGCATTGATGCTCGCACTGGCGCGATCGGTGCCGGCGGCCGACCGCGCGATGAAGGACGCCAGGTGGGAGAAGCAGAAGTTTCTCGGCAGCGAGCTGCGCGGGAAGACGCTCGGCATCGCCGGCCTCGGGCGGATCGGACAGGAGGTCGCGCAGCGCGCCCGCGCGTTCGGCATGCGGATCGTCGCGCACGACCCGTTCATCGCCAAGGAGATCGCGACCGCGCTCGGCGTCGAGCTGATGCCGCTCGAGGAGATGTGCGCGACGGTCGACTACCTGACGTTGCACCTGCCTGCGACGCCCGAGACGAAGCATCTCTTCGACGACGAGCGGTTCGCGAAGTGCCGGCCCGGCATTCGCCTCGTCAACACCGCGCGCGGCGAGCTGGTCGACGAAGCGGCGCTGCGCCGCGCGATTGCAAGCGGCATCGTGGCCGCGGCCGCGTTGGACGTGTTCGAAACGGAGCCGCCGAAGGACTGGTCGCTCGCGCAGCTTCCGCAGGTCATCGCCACGCCGCACATCGCGGCGTCGACCGAGGAAGCGCAGGAGCTGGTCGGCACCGAGACGGCGGCGACGGTTCGCGATTTCCTGCGCGACGGCATCGTTCGGAACGCGGTGAACTTTCCGTCCATCCATCCGGACGAACTGCAGCGGTTGCAGTCGTGGATCCGCCTCGCCGATCGGCTCGGCGGACTGGTGTCGCAGATGGGCGCGGCGCGGATCGAGGCGCTCGGCGTGCGCTATTACGGCGCGCTCGTCGAGAGCCGCGGCGTCGACGTCCTGGCGGCGAGCGCGGCAGCCGGCGTCTTGCGGCCGATCCTGTCGAGCGGCGTGTCGATTGTGAACGCGCGGACCGCCGCGCGCGAGCGCGGCATCGACATCGTCGAGTCGCGAAGCTCCCGTTCGCGACATTTCACCAGCCTGCTGTCGATCAAGCTTCACACCGATGCCGGCGAGCGGTGGGTGGAAGGGACGGTGTTCGAGCCGCACAGCCTGCGTCTCGTGTCGGTCCGCGGCGTCGACGTCGAGGCGCCGCTCGGCGGCACGATGCTGATCATCGCCAACGACGATCAACCGGGCGTGATCGGCGAGGTGGGAACGATCCTCGGCCGCCACAAGGTGAACATCGCGAACTTCGCGCTCGGCCGGCACGGCGGCGGCGCCGTCGGCGTCGTCAACGTCGACGAGGACCCCGGCGCGCCGCAGGCGCTCGACCGCGCGGCTGGAGAAATCCGCCGCGTGCCGGCGATCCGCGAAGCGTGGGTCGTGCGGTTACCGTGACGCTCGGCTGAAAGCCTCGCGCTACGGTTCGCAGATGTAGCGCTACGGTTCGCAGATGTAGCGCTACGGTTCGCAGATGTAGCGCTACGGTTCGCAGATGTAGCGCGAGCCTTTTAGGCGAGCGAACGTGATCAAACGCACACTCTCAGCGCACCCGGATGCACGCGCGCCGTCAAGCTGGTTCCTCCGTTCACGACCTCGCCGTCCACGTGGAACGTCATCGGCTCGTCGCACTCGATGGTGACGGCGGGCGCGCGGCGCGACGACCACACGGGAACGCGGTGGATCGACCGCGTCACGAGCCACGGCACACGGCAGAGTGACGCCGCACGAGACCGTTCTTCGACGACGACGACGTCGAGCAGACCGTCGTCGACGCGCGCGCCGCGCGCGATCAGGATCCGGTTTCCGAACTCGGTGCCGTTCGCGACGACGACGAGGAGCGCCCGGACGGTGACACGCGTGCCGTTCGCGTCGATGACGTACTGGCGCGGACTGTACGAGAAGAGCGATCGCGCCGCCAGCATGACGTACCCGCGCGCGCCGCGACGGCGGTTGTCGGGACGGTTGAACAGCGCCGCGACGTGCGCATCGAAGCCGATGCCGGCGACGTTCACGAACCGTTTGCCCTCGATTTCGCCGACGTCGATGAGACGCGCGTCGGCGCGCAGCGCGGCCGCGATCGCCGCGTCCGCGCGCCGGCTGACGTGAAGCTCCGTCGCCAGGCCGTTGCCCGAACCGCCAGGGACGATACCGAGCGGCACCTCCCCGAACGCGAGCGCCGATGCCACTTCGTTGATCGTTCCATCGCCGCCCCACGCGATCACGAGGCGCATACCGCGGTTGACGGCCGCGCCCGCCAGCTCGCGCGCATGGCCGCGCCGCTCCGTGATGAAGACCTCCGGGCGATCGCCATGGCGTTCGACGGCGTCGATCGCCAGCTGCGCGCGTGCGGGCGCGGTGTCCGCCCGCGCGCCGCCGGAGATGGGATTGATGATGATTGCGACGGAAGACAAACCCGGGATTCAGCCGGAGCAAGCTCGGAATTGGCCCGAGCCAGGCTCGGGCCCTACCTCAGAGGTAGACGACGAATCGTGTGGTCCGTCACGTCCGTGAGCTCGACGACGTCGGCGCCGATGGTCGTCACGACGTATCGAGCGGTGACGCTGTCTCCGACCTTGACGATGAACAGCTCGCCGTCGCCGGAAATGATCGCGCTGCGCACCGCGCCGTCGGGGCCGTCGTCTTCGGCAAGACCGACAAGCTTGAGCGAGGGCGCAATCATCGGCGGCGGCGCTTCGACGAGCGCAGCTTTCGGAGCCTCCGGCATCGACGGCGCCGCGGCACGAGCCCCGGAATGAAAGGTGAAGAGGTTGCGGCCAGGCTGTCGCGGCGTCGCGTCCGGCCGAAGGCGCTCGTGCAGCCGCGCGATCTCCTTCGAGAGATTCTCGCCACGCGCGTCGATCGGAGCATGCGTGACGATCGGAACGGATGCGATCTCGCGGTTCGACGTCGCCGCGCCCGCGAGCCACGCGATCAGTGCGGCGCTGGTGACGACGAGCGTCAACGTGCGCTTCGCATTCATCAGGATCTCATCCGAATCGTAGCATGCGCTCTCCGGAGGTGTGCTATTATTCGACGTGCACCCTTCGTCGACTGAGTCAAGGGTCGATTCGGTTCCTCCGCTCACCATCGTCGCCGTCATCCCCGCCCGATACGCCTCGACACGACTCCCCGGCAAGGTGCTCGCCGATCTCGATGGGCGTCCGATGATCGAGCACGTCTACCGGCGCGCGTCGTCGTCGTCGGTCGTGTCGCAAGTGATCGTCGCGACCGACGATTTGCGGATCGCCACGCGCGTGAACGAGTTCGGCGGCAAGGTCCGACTCACGAAACCGACCCACGAGACCGGTACCGATCGGCTCGCGGAAGTCGCGGCGACGCTCGACTGCGACGTAGTCGTGAACGTGCAGGGCGACGAACCGCTCATCGACCCGATGGCCATCGCGGAGCTCGTTGCGCCGTTCAAAGCCGATCGGACGGTGCAGATGACGACGTTGTATCGGCGGATTCACGACGTCGCCGAGCTGAACAACCCGAACGTCACGAAAGTCGTCCTCGATCGCGGCGGATTCGCCCTGTATTTCTCGCGCGCGCCAATCCCCTATCAGCGCGATCCGCGCGGCGGCTGGCCGCCGCTCTATCGACATATCGGTCTGTACGCCTACCGCCGCAGCACGCTGATGGTGCTGGCGACGCTCGAGCCGACGCCGCTCGAGCGTGCCGAGGCGCTCGAACAGTTGCGCGCGCTCGAGCACGGCATCCGCATCAAAGCGGTGGAAACGCGGTACGAATCGTTCGAAGTCAACACACCGGAGGATCTGAATCAGGTACGTCGCCTGCTTGCAGTGACATCGTCAAGCTGACCTGAGAGGACCATGGACGGAACGCCCAAATACATCTTCGTCACCGGCGGCGTCGTTTCCTCGCTCGGCAAGGGTCTCGCCGCCGCCTCCATCGGCGCCCTTCTCGAAGGCCACGGCTACAAAGTCACGATGCAGAAGTTCGATCCGTACATCAACGTCGATCCGGGCACGATGAGCCCGTATCAGCACGGCGAGGTGTACGTCACCGACGACGGCGCCGAGACGGACCTCGATCTCGGTCACTACGAGCGATTCACGAACACCGTCACGACGAAGAACTCGAACTGGACGACGGGCAAGATTTACCAGAGCGTCATTCAGAAGGAACGCCGCGGCGATTATCTCGGCCGCACGGTGCAGGTGATCCCGCACATCACCAATGAAATCAAGGACGCGATCCGCGGCGTGTCGAGGGACGCCGACGTCGTGCTCGTCGAAATCGGCGGCACGGTCGGCGACATCGAGAGCCTGCCCTTCCTCGAGGCCATCCGTCAGTTCCGTCAGGACGTCGGCCGCGACAACTCGCTCTACATTCATCTGACGCTCGTTCCGTTCATCGGCACCGCCGGCGAGCTGAAGACGAAGCCGACGCAACACAGCGTCCGCGATCTGCGATCGATCGGCATTCAGCCGGACATCCTGCTGTGCCGGACCGATCGCTTCCTCGACCCGGACATCAAGCGCAAGATCGCGCTGTTCTGCGACGTCGACGAAGAAGCGGTCATCACCGCCAAGGACGTGTCGACCATCTACGAGGTCCCGCTCGTGCTCGCCGCCGAAGGGCTCGATCGGATCGTCCTGAAGTATCTGCACCTGCCGCAGACCGAGCGGCGCATGCAGGCGTGGGAAGATCTCGTCAACCGGATCAAGAATCCCGTCGACGAGCTCACGATTCACGTCGTCGGCAAGTATGTCGGCTACGAGGACTCGTACAAGAGCCTCAACGAAGCGCTGTATCACGGCGGATTTCCCCACCGCGTGAAGGTGAACATCAAGTGGATCGAAGCCGAGGCGCTCGAGGAGCCGGGCGGCGATCGCCTGCTCGACGGCGCCGACGGCATCCTCGTGCCGGGAGGATTCGGCAATCGTGGAACGCGGGGAATGATGAAGGCGGCGCAGGTCGCGCGCGAGCGCGGCATTCCGTACTTCGGGATCTGCTACGGCTTCCAATGGGCGACGGTCGAGTACGCGCGCAACGTCGCGGGTTTGCACGACGCCGATTCGACCGAAGTCAATCCCGAGAGCCCCGCGAAAGTGATCTACAAGCTGCGCGATCTGCTCGGCGTCGACGATCTCGGCGGCACCATGCGCCTGGGCAGCTACGCCTGCGAGCTCGCGCCAGGATCGCTGGCGCAGCGCGTCTACGGGTCGAACGCGATCGCCGAGCGGCACCGTCACCGCTACGAGTTCAACTGCCTGTACGAGCGCACGCTGACGGAGCACGGCATGCGCATCTCGGGCCGCTCGCCGGACGGCAAGTTCGTCGAGATCGCCGAACTGCCGGAGCACCCGTGGTATCTCGCCGTGCAGTTCCATCCGGAGTTCAAGTCGAAGCCGACGCATCCGCATCCGCTGTTCGCCGCGTTCGTCGGCGCAGCGCTGCAACACAAGGCAGGCCTCGTCGGTCAGGTGGGTCAGGTGGTAACTGCCCGACCCACGCGGCCGTTATAATCGCAGCGTGATCCCCGTCAGCCTGGGAGAGATTTCCATCGGCGGCGGAAGCCCGCTCGTCCTGATCGCGGGTCCGTGCGTCATCGAGAGCGAGCAGCACGCGACCGAGCTGGCCGGCCGCCTCGTCGAAATCGCCCGCCGCGCGCGGATGCCGTTCATCTTCAAGGCGTCGTACGACAAAGCCAACCGCACGTCGGGAACATCGTTTCGCGGGCCGGGCCTCGACGAGGGATTGCGCGTGCTCGCGTCGATCAAATCGCGTCATCGCGTGCCGATTCTCACCGACGTTCACGAGAGCTCGCAGGCGAGCGCGGCCGCCGATGTCGCCGACGTGCTGCAGATTCCCGCGTTCCTCTCGCGCCAAACCGATCTCATCGTCGCCGCGGCGAAGACGGGGCGTGTCGTCAACATCAAGAAGGGCCCGTTTCTCGCGCCTGATGACGTCAGGCACGCGGTCGCAAAGGCGGTCGACGCCGGCAACCGACGCGTCATCGTCACCGAGCGCGGCACCAGCTTCGGGTACCACGATCTCGTCGTCGACATGCGGGCGTTTCCGATGATGCGTGCGCTGGGCGTGCCGATCGTGTTCGACGTCACGCACAGCCTGCAGCTGCCCGGCGGCGGCGATGGCGTGACGGCGGGCCTGGCCGAGTACATCGAGCCGCTGGCGTCGGCCGGGGTCGCTGCGGGCGTCGACGGCGTGTTCCTCGAGGTGCACGAGGATCCGTCGCGGGCGAAGAGCGACGCGCAGAACGCGCTGCGGCTCGACAAGCTCGAAGCGCTCCTCGAACGGCTGGCCGACATCGACAGGATCGTCAAAAGATGTGAGGCGCCACGCGGAGAGATGAAGATCCGTGGCTGATCTCGAGCTCGCGAGAAAGGTTCTCCGGACGGAAGCAGCGGCGATCCTGGCGCTCGTCGAGCGGCTCGACGGCCGGTTCTCATGCGCCGTCGAATTGCTCCGCCAGTGCCGGGGACGCGTCATCCTGACCGGCATGGGCAAGTCGGGAATCATCTGCCGGAAGATCGCGGCGACGCTGTCCAGCACCGGAACGCCGTCGTTCTTCCTGCATCCTGCGGAAGCGATTCACGGCGATCTCGGCGTCATTCAGGGCAACGACGTCATCGTCGCCTTGTCCTACAGCGGCGAGACCGACGAGCTCTTGCGTCTGCTGGAAGCCATCCGGCGCCTTGGCGCGCGCCTGATCGTCATCACGGGGTGTCCGGCGTCGACGCTGGCGCAGGCCGCAGACGTCGCGCTCGACTGCGGCGTCGCCGAAGAGGCGTGCCCGATGAATCTCGTGCCGACGGCGAGCACGACGGCGGCGCTCGCGATCGGCGACGCGCTGGCGATGACGCTGCTCGTCGAAAAAGGTTTTTGCGAAGAAGATTTCGCGCGGATGCATCCGGGCGGCAAGCTCGGCAAACGGCTCATGCGCGTCGAAGCGCTGATGCACGCCGGCGCCCAATGTCCCGTCGTCCGCACCGACACGCGGATGCGCGACGTGATCTACGAGATGTCCAGCAAGAAGCTCGGCATGACCTGCGTCGTCGACGGCGCCGCTGACCGGGCAACGCTCGTCGGCATCATCACGGACGGCGACCTGCGACGGAAGATGGAACAGGCACCAGACATCCTGTCGCTGCTTGCCGCCGACGTCATGACACGCAACCCGATCGCGGTGCCGCGCAGCATGTTCGCGGTCGAGGCGCTCAACATCATGGAACGCCATCACATCACGGCGGTAGTGGTCGCCGACGGCGATCAGCAGAAACACGTCGCCGGCGTGGTTCACCTGCACGACCTCTGGCACACGGAGATGTTCTGATCACCGCACGAGCGGCGCGCATCAGACTGGTCCTGTTCGACGTCGACGGGGTGTTGACCGACGGAAGGATTCTGCTTCACGCGGATGGCACCGAGAGCAAGCAGTTCGACATCAAGGATGGAACGGGCATCGTGCTCGCGCAGCGCGCGGGACTGACGGTCGGGTTCCTCTCCGCGCGGATGTCGGCCGCGACGCACCAGCGCGCGACGCAGCTGGGCGTCACGCTCTTGCACCAGGGCGTGCCGAGCAAAATCGAGACCTATGGACAGATCGTGGACGAGCTGCTGCTCGACGACGAGCAGGTCGCGTACATGGGCGATGACATCGTCGATCTGGCCGTACTCGCGCGCGTCGGCCTCGCCACGGCGCCCGCGGACGCGTCGCCGGACGTCCGCTCGCGCGTGCACTGGGTGAGCCAGGCCGGCGGAGGCCGCGGCGCGGCACGCGAGCTGATCGAACTGATCCTGCGCGCACAGGACAAGTGGGCGCCGCTCGTGGCAGAGTACGAGGCGCAGGGTGACGAAAGACAACGACACACGATAAAAAAATGAATGGGTATGCGCCCCTGCTCGCCGCGCTGGTCGCGCTGCTGGCGGGGCTCGCGATCGGCAAGGCGTGGGAACGCTATAAGCTGCGCGACGGCCAATGGATCGATCGCCGCCGGGCGCGCGAATCTCCTCACTACATCCTGGGCCTCAACTTCCTCGTCTCGAATCAGATCGATCTCGCGATCGAGGAATTGAGCCGGGCGGCGAGCCTCGATCCGAACGCGCTCGAAGTGCACATGATCCTCGGCAACCTGTACCGCGAAAAAGGTCAGGTCGGCAAAGCGATCACCGTTCATCAGAATCTGCTGCAGCGTCCGCGGCTCAGCAGGCTCGAACACGCGTACGTGCTGCTCTGCCTCGGTCTCGACTACAAGCGCGGCGGATTCGTGGATCGCGCGCTCGAGGCGTTCAACGAAGTGCTGCGGCTCGATCAGCAGAACGAGTACGCGCTCCTCAATCTTCAGAAGCTGCACGAGGAGCAGCATCAGTGGACCGAGGCTTACGACACGCGGCAGCGGCTCTCGAAGCTGACCACGACCGAAGCGCGGCCGCAGAGCCAGGCGATTCTCGCCTTCCTCGAGAACGAGATCGGACTCGAAGCCTTACGGCGCAAAGACTACTCGGAAGCGATTCGCCGCTTCGAAGGGGCGATCGATCTCGACGCGCGCGCCGTGCCAGCCTATCTGAACCTCGGCGACGTACGCATCGCGCAGGGCGACGACCGCGCGGCCGCGGCGATCTGGGAAAAATTGATCGACGTCGCGCCGGATCGAGCCTACCTCGCCTTCGATCGACTCGAGGCGCTCGCCATTCGCACCGGGAATCCCGAGCGCTTCACGCGCCTCTGCCGCCGCCTCATCGAGGAGAACGCGCAGGACTGGCGCGCCCGCCTCGCCCTTTCGCGTCACCTCGCGTCGAGCGGTCATCCGCGCGACGCGCTCGATCTGCTCTTCTCCGCCCTCGTGCAGAACCCGCATGCGTTGAGCATCCACCAGGCGATCTGGCGCGCGCTCGGGCAGCTGCACCATCCGCCGTCGCTCGTCGATCGCTACACCGAGCTGACGCAGCACGCGGTCTTCTATCTCGATCCGCACGTCTGCATGCGCTGCCGGTACCGCAGCACCGAGCTGTTGTGGCAGTGTCCGCACTGCCACGACTGGAACACCTTCGTCGAGGAGCGCATCGCGCCGGCGCAGGACACGACGGAAGTCGAAGTCTGAACTGGTTGCTGGTTGCCGGGGCTGGCGAGCCGGTCAGATCGATCGAAGAGTGCTGATGACCTCGGTGACCTGGCGGTTGGTGTCGTCGAATGTGCCGTTTGTCCTGATCACGAAATGGGCGCCTGCGGCCTTTCGGTCCGTTGGCCACTGAGCGGCCAGACGCTGGCGCGCGTCGGCCTCGCTCATCCCGCGCTCGCGCAGGCGCGCGATCTGCATCTCCGGCGGGCAGACAGTGACGATCACGCGATCGAAATCGTTGTCGTGGCCTGTCTCGAACAGCAGCGGCACATCGACGACGGCAAACGGGTACTGGTCGAGCCGCTCGAACCCGCGGATGCCGGCCGCGATCGCGCGATAGACCGCCGGATGCACGATCGCTTCGAGGTCGCGCCGCGCGGCGGGATCGGCAAACACGATCGGACCGAGCGTCGCGCGGTTCACCGATCCGTCTGGCGCGAGAACCTTGCGGCCGAATCGTTCGGCGATCGCCGCCGTCGCCTCGGTGCCGGCCGACATGATGCCGTGGACGAGCTCGTCTGAATCGAGACACGGTACGCCGTGCCTGCGAAACTGTTCGAGGACGTAGCTCTTGCCGGTGGCAATGCCGCCGGTCAGGGCGATTCGAAGCATGGCGTCGCGGCGACCTTGAGTATTTCGATTCCGTATTATACGAAACCGGAGATCGCCTTACACGATTTTCATCCCCCGGCCCGTTGATTCGCAGCAGTGAGGGTGTTCTTCAGCAACATGACGACGGTGAGTGGGCCGACGCCGCCGGGAACGGGTGACAGCGCGCCGGCGACTTCGGCGACCTCGGGATGAACGTCGCCCACCGTCAGCGATCCCCGGCGCTCGAACGTTTCGCGTCGTCTGGACCCGGCGGGATAGATGCGTTCGACCGCCTGACGATCGCGGATTGCGGTGATGCCGACGTCGACGACTGCGGCGCCCGGCTTCACGAACTCCGCGGTGACGAAGGCGGGGCGGCCGATCGCGGCCACGAGGATGTCGGCCTCTCGCGCGACGGCACGCAGGTTCGACGTGCGCGAATGACAAATCGTGACGGTGGCGTGGCGATGCAGCAGGAGCAGTGCCATCGGTTTGCCGACGATATCGCTCCGGCCGAGCACCGCGGCGCGCGCGCCGGCGATCGTCACGTGCGATCGCTCGAGCAGCTCGATGACGCCCGACGGCGTGCTCGCGACGAGCGCCGCCCGGTTCTGCACGAGATACCCGACGTTGACGGGATGAAACCCGTCGACGTCCTTCGCGGGATCGAGCGCATCGAACACGCGTCGCTCGGCGTCGGCGCCCATCGCCTCCGGCAGCGGCGACTGCACCAGGATGCCGTCGTGGACGTCGCTTCGATTCAACCGATCGACGACGCCGAGCAGCTGGTCGAGCGATGCCGTGGCCGGCAGGCGCTCGACGTCTGCCCGCAGTCCCGTCTCGCCCGCCGACTTCACCTTGCCGCGCACGTAGATCTCCGACGCCGGATCGTCGCCGACGAGGACGATCCCCAGACCCGGCGGACGTCCCGTCCGCGCCGTGAACGAAGCGACGGCGGGCGCGAGCTCGCTCCGGATCTGGTTCGCCACTGCCGTCCCGTCCAGCACTCGCGCGGGCATTACCCCGCCGCCTCGGTTTCGAGTCGCTTGAGCGACGCAGGGCGACCCAGGACAACGAGCTTGTCGCTCGGCCCGATGAGCGTGTCGGGCTCCGGGTTGAATTCGATCTTCCCCGTCTGCCGCCGCTGGATGCCGACCACGATGACGCCGTAACGCTGCCGCAGGTTGGCGTTGAGAATCGACTGGTTCGCCAGAGCCGATGCCGCCGCGATCGTGATCTCCTCCATCGCGAGTTCCAGATTGTCCGAGCTGGTCGCCAGCTCGACGAAATCGACGACCGCGGGACGGAGCGCGGTCTGCGCCATCTGCATGCCGCCAATCTGGTAGGGGGAGATGACACGATCCGCGCCGGCGCGCTTCAGCTTCTGCGTCGCATCCTCGGTTTCCGCGCGGCCGACGATGAACAGGTCCGGCCGCATGACGCGCGCGCTGAGCACCGCGTACACGTTCTCCGCGTCGGTGCCGACGGCCGCGATCACCCCGCGCGCGCGGTCGATGCCGACGCGCTTGAGCACCTCTTCGCGGCTCGCGTCGGCTTCCACGGCGAGCGCGCCGTCTTCCATTGCCGCGTGCACGCGATCAGGATCGCGCTCGACGACGACGAACGGCACCTGCTGCCGCTGAAACTGCTGCGCGACGATGCTGCCGATCCGGCCGTAGCCGCAGATGATGAAATGATCGGTGAGGGTTTCGAGCATACGTTGATGGCGGCGTCGCTGGAGCCGCTTCGGAAGGCCGCCCTCGACGACGACCGTCGCAAGCAGCGTGAAAGTGTACAAAGCCGCGCTGACGCCGGCGAGCAGCAGAGCGACGGTGAAGATCTGGCCGGAGCGCGACATCGGCGGCAGGTCGACCGTGGTGATGCCGAGGATGGTCGTGTAGAACGCACGCCACAGCCCCCAGCCTTCCGTCCAGTGATAGCCGAGCGTGCCGAGGATGACGACCGAAACGAGAAGGGCGACCGCGAATGTCGGGCCTTGCGCCCGAAACATACGGTCGCTCCGATCGGAAGCTGTCACGCGGCCGTTCAGCGCCGCCGCGTCCCTCCCGCCGCCTCCAGGGCGGTATCGCGCCGGCGCACTTCGCTGTGCGAATAGCCGTAGCCGAAATAGATCACGAAGCCGATTGCCATCCAGACGACGAGCCGCAACCACGTCTCGCCCGGCAGCCCCGCCATCAACGCGAAGCTGACGAGCGCCGACAGCGCGGGCACGAACGGCACGAGCGGCGTCTTGAACGGCCGCTCGAGCTCGGGCCGCTGATACCGCAGGAAGATGACGCCGATCGAGACGATCACGAACGCGAGCAGCGTGCCGATGCTCACCAGCTCGCCGAGCGCGCCAATCGGCGTGAAACCGGCGGCCAGCGCGACCGCCACGCCCGTGATGATGCTCGTGATGTGCGGCGTGCGGAAGCGCGGATGGATCTTCTTCGCGAACGGCGGCAGCAGACCGTCGTTCGCCATCGAATAGAAGATGCGCGGCTGCGCCATCATCATGACCACCATCACCGAGCTCAACCCTGCAATCGCGCCGAGCTCGACGAGCATCGTCATCATGTGCAGCAGCGAGCTGCCGCCCGACGCGGCTTCGGCTGCGCGAATCGCCACGACCATCGGCGCCGCCTGGCCGAGCATCTGCTTGTAGGGAACGAGGCCGACCATCACGCCCGAGACGAGGATGTAGAAGATCGTGCAGACGACGAGCGAGCCGAGAATCCCGATCGGCATGTCCTTCTGCGGGTTCTTCGCTTCCTGCGCGGCGACCGACACGGCGTCGAATCCGATGTAGGCGAAGAAAATGACGCCTGCGCCGCGCAACACACCGCTCCAGCCGTACTCGCCGAACCTGCCGGTGTTCTCCGGGATGAAGGGATGCCAGTTCGCGGTGTTGATGTACGCGGCGCCACCGAGGATCACGATCACCACGACTGCGACCTTGACGAGCACGATCGCAGTGTTGACGTTCGCCGACTCCTTGATGCCGATCACGATGAGCACCGTCACGGCGGCCGTGATCAGCACTGCCGGCAGATTGATGATCGCGTCTGGACTGCACCCGGCGGTGTTGATCAGGGTGCATGGCGCCGCAGCAAACGCCGGGGGAATCGAAATGCCGAGGAAGTCGTGCAGGAAGCTGGTGAGATGTCCCGACCAGCCGACCGCGACGGTCGCCGCGCCGAGAGCGTACTCGAGGATCAAGTCCCACCCGATGACCCAGGCGATGAACTCCCCGAGCGTCGCGTATCCATAGGTATAAGCGGATCCGGCAATCGGCACCGTCGCCGCAAACTCCGAGTAGCAGAGACCGGCGAGCGCGCTCGCGAATCCTGCGAGCACCATCGACAGCACGATCGCCGGCCCGGTGTATTGCGCCGCGGCCTGCCCGGTGAGCACGAAGATGCCGGTGCCGATGATGGCGCCGATCCCGAGCGTCACGAGGTTGAGGGGACCGAGGACGCGCTTGAGGGAATGCTCCCCGCTCGCGGCCGCTTCGGCCTTTATCTGCTCAATCGATTTCGTCGCGAAAATCGACATGGAAGTTCCTTTTCCGCGGGTTGAAAACAACAGCGGCTACCGGCCGGGATTATACATGGTCGCTCGGCCGATAGCCTCGCGCTACGGCACGTGTCGGGCGAGCCCTTCAGCCGAGCGGCGACAGGCGATTCAGGCGAGCGCACGAAGATATTCGCGTACGCGCTGCTCGGGGTCGCCCGTCCGGAGCAAGTCGCTGATCACGGCAACAGACGTCGCGCCCGCCTCAATCACCCGCGCCGCGGTTTCAATGGTGATGCCACCGATTGCGAGCAACGGAAGATTCCGTGCGGCGGTTCGATTCGCCGCGACACGGACGAGGTCGAGCCCGATCGCTCCGTACCCCGTGGCCTTCGTGGACGTGCCGAACACCGGTCCGATCGCGACGTAGCTGACCGGGCCTTCCATTGCCCGCGCGACCTGAGCGTCGGTATGTGTCGAGACGCCGACCATTGCACGATCGCCGACCACTCTCCGCGCGTCCCCTGGCGGCAGATCGTCCTGCCCCACGTGCACCCCGTCGGCATCCGCGAGACGCGCGATATCGGCGCGATCGTTGACGATGACAATGGCGCCGGCGCGGTGAGCGCGCGACACGATCGCCGACGCCGCATCGAGCAGCGCCGCGCTCGACATCGTCTTCGCACGCAGCTGCAGGAAGCGCGCTCCGCCGCGGAGGTACGCGTCGGCGAGATCGACCGGCGTCCAACCGGCTTGCGCTGCGCATTCGGCGTCGACGATGGCGTTCAGAACAGGGATTTGGGATTTGGGATTTGGGATTCGATGAGGGATTCGCCCATCCGTCACACAGCCTCGGCAAGCCGGCCGGCCGAGGTACTAGGGCGCGAGAGGAAGCGCTCCATGAACGAGGTGCTCAGCTTGCCGGCGACGAAATCGGGATCGTTGAGGATGCGCAGGTGCAGCGGGATCGTCGTCTTGATGCCCTCGATGACGGTCATCTCGAGCGCGCGGCGCATGCGCGCGATCGCTTCGGACCGATCGCGTCCGTGGACGATGATCTTGGCGATCATCGAGTCGTAGAACGGCGAGATCGTGCATTCCGAGTGCGCGAACGTTTCGACGCGGACGCCGGGCCCGCCCGGCACGCTGAAGACGTGAATCACGCCTGGCGACGGCACGAACGTCTCCGGATCTTCGGCGTTGACGCGGCACTCGATCGAGTGGCCCGAGAAGGTCACTTCGCTCTGCTTGAACGAGAGGCGCTCGCCGGCGGCGATCCGAATCTGCTCCTTCACGATGTCGATGCCCGTGACCATTTCAGTGACCGGGTGCTCGACCTGCAGGCGCGTGTTGGCTTCCATGAAATAGAAGCGCCCCTCGGAATCCATCAGGAACTCGAACGTCCCCGCGTTCGTGTACTGCACCGCCTTCGCCGCGTCGATGACGATGCCGCCCATCTTGCGGCGCATCTTCTCGCTGAGCGCCGGCGACGGCGATTCTTCGATCAGCTTCTGGTGGCGCCGCTGGATCGAACACTCGCGCTCGCCGAGGTGAATCACCGAGCCATGATGATCGCCGAGGATCTGGAACTCGATGTGCCGCGGCGACTCGACGTATTTCTCGATGTACACGTCGGCGACGCCGAACGCCGCTTCCGCCTCGCGCTGCGCGGTCTTCACGGCGTGCGAGAGCTCCGCGGGCGCGCGCACGACGCGCATGCCGCGGCCGCCGCCGCCGGCCGTCGCCTTCACGATGACCGGGTAGCCGATGTCCTTTGCGAGCTTCAGCGCTTTGTCTTCGCTCTCGATCGGACCGTCACTGCCCGGAAGGATCGGCACGCCCGCCTTCTTCATCACGCGGCGCGCGCGCGCCTTGTCGCCCATCAACCGGATCACCTGCGGATCCGGGCCGATGAAGCGGATGTGGCACGCCTCGCACACTTCCGCGAGGTACGCGCTTTCGGACAGGAAGCCGTAGCCCGGATGGATCGCGTCGGCGCCGGTGATCTCCGCGGCGCTGATCACGGCCGGCACGTTGAGGTAGCTGTCGGCGCTCCGCGCCGGCCCGATGCACACGTCTTCGTCGGCGAAACGAACATGAAGCGAGTTCTCGTCGGCCTCCGAGAACACGGCGACGGTCTTGATGCCGAGCTCGCGGCAGGCGAAGATGATTCGCAGTGCCACCTCGCCGCGGTTCGCGATCAGGATTTTCTTAAACATGTTGGCGACGCTCGCCTGAAAGGCTCGCGCTACACGCCTCGCCTCACCGGGTCCTGATGGCGAACAAGCGTTCGCCATATTGAACGGGTTGACCGTTCTCGACGTAGATGTTCGCGACCTCGCCGTCGTACTCCGAATCGATCTCGTTCATCAGCTTCATTGCCTCGATGATGCAGAGCACCTGGCCCTTCTTCACCGTGGATCCGATCTCGACGAACGACGCCGCGCCAGGCTCAGGGGATCGATAGAAGGTGCCGACGATCGGCGATTTCACGACGGCGAGCTCGACCTCCGCTTCGGGCGCGGCCTCGCTGACTGCGGCGGACGGCATGGACGTGGCGGCAGCGGCAGGTGACGGCGCGGCCGAAGCCGTCGAGGATATGGCGACAGGGACCGCTGCGGCGGGAAGCGCCACGACGGGCGGACCGGCGCCGTTCTTCCGAATCTTTAGACGGAGTCCCTCGTGTTCGATTTCGATCTCGGAGAGCTCGTGCTCGCGCACGAGGTTCAGAATCTGTTTGAGCTGCTCGAGATCCAATCCTCAGGTCCTCAGATTCTCAAATCCTCAGATCCTCAAGTCGTCAAATCGTCAAATCTCGAGGAGTTCCGTCGTTACGTCCGTGAGCACCTCGGCGCCTTCCGCGGTGACGAGCACGTCGTCTTCGATGCGAACGCCGCCCCAGCCGGCGAGATAGGCGCCCGGTTCGATCGTGAAGACCATACCGGGAGCCACGGCTTCGTGCTGCGTGTCGACGTCCGGCCGTCGCCGTGTGATGCGGGGATCCTCGTGCACTTCGATCCCCAGACCGTGCCCCGTGCCATGACCGAAGGCGTCGGCCAGGCCGTGCGTGCCGAGCGTCTCGCGCGCCGCCGCATCGATGTCGAATCGCGATCGACCGGGCGACACCGCGGCGATGGCTCGATCGTGCGCCTGACGAACCGCCGCGTGGACGTCGCGCGCCCGCTGGTCGGCTTTGCCGACGGCAACGGTTCGCGTGAGGTCGACGCAGTATGAGTCGTATATGCCGCCGAAGTCCAGCACCACGAGGTCACCTTCGGCGAATGTTCGCTCGCCGGGATGGGCATGCGGCAGCGCGGCGTTGGGACCACTGGCGACAATCGTATCAAACGCGGGCTTGCTGAATCCGGCGTCGTGAAGCCGCGCGTCGACCGCGAACGCGACGTCGCGCTCGGACCGGCCGGGCCGAATCTCGTCGAAGACGCCGCGCGCCACCATGGACAGCCGTCTGGCGGCTTCGCGCAGCGTGGCGATCTCGTACTCATCCTTCGTGAGCCGCGCGCGCTCGACGACCCCTTCGGTCGCCGCGAGCTCGGGCGCATGGTCGCGCTGGCGGAGCGTCCGATCGAGCCATGCATGACGGCTCACGCTGAGATGCGCCGCCTCGAATCCGATTCGGCGGCACGCGAGCGACCCCAGGTGTGCAGCGAGCGCCGCGTCGTAGGATCCTTCGACGCGAACGAGCTCGAGATTGGGACAGGCATGATCGCGGCCGCGCGCCTGCTCCATCGACGTCAGGTAGCGGAAATCGGTCAGGAATGAGAGGCGATCGGCCGTCACCACGACGATCGCGCTGCTGCCCGTGAAGTTGGTGAGATAGAGGACGTTCGGCAACGACGTGACGACGAGCGCGTCGAAGCCGCCGGACGTCAGGTTTTCGCGAATCCGCTCGTGGCGCCGCTCAAGGGCGCTCGTCGGTGCGTGCGACATGAATGGCGTCGAGCCACTGCTCGAGCGCCGCGACGGAGTGCAAGGCTCGCTCGTGCGTGGGGTTCTCGACGGATTGTACTTCCGGAGCGGCACCGGCCTGCGTCGCTTCGGGTTCGGACGACGCGGCAGGCGCGGCTTGGTCGACCGCGGCTTCCGTGGGCGACTCAGGCTCGATCTCGGTCGTCGCAGGCGGAGCGGCAACTCGAGGGACCACAGGCGGCGGATCCGAAGCTTGCGCCGGCGCAGCCGGCGATGATTCGGGCACGGGCGGAGGCGCGTGCTTCAGCAGCTCCTGCTGCATCTGCGCGAACGAGAGGCCGTCGGTCGGCGCCGCCGGCTTCTGCGGCTCGATTTCGCGCGACAGCTCGTTGACGGTCCGCTCGAGATCGGGATCGTTGCGCGCGAGCGTCAGCGCATTTCGATACTGATGCAGCGCTTCGCCGAGCTGACCGTGCCGATGATGGATTTCGGCGATGCCGCGTATCGCCGCGAGATTTTCCGGAGCGCTTCTCAGTACCAGCTGCAGCTCCGCGAGCGCGTCATCGAGCTGATTGAGCTCGATGAGGGCGCGCCCGAGCGTGACGCGCGCGGAAAGATAGCCCGGGTGGATCGAGAGACCGGCGCGGCAGGTGTCGACAGCTTCCTGACACTGTCCGGCGCGCCGCAGTTCTTCGGCGAGCTGCGCGAATGCAATCGACGCCGGATCCTTCTGGATCCGGCGTCGAAGGTCGTCGATGCGCTGGTTGTCGGCCATGCCGCGATTAGGGCACGGTTACCGTTGTAGAAACAGTACCGGTTCGACCTTGGTTGTCGGTAACGATCAGCGTAACCGTGTACGTGCCCAACACGGGGAAATCATGCGTAGCCACGGAGGCGCCGGTTGAATTCGGTGACCCGTCGCCCCAATTGAAGGCGTAGCCCGTGATCGACGCGCTTCCAACTGCCGTCGACAGGCTACCGTCAGCCGTTATCCTCAGACCACCCGCTTTCGTCACGTTCAACCTGGCTGTTGGATTCGCGCTCGCAATGGTCAGGCTGACATTCTTGGTCGATTTCTGGCCCGTGTCGTCGAGCACGCTCAAAACGATTGTGTAGGTTGCCGGCTGCTCGAAGACATGTGTCACCGTGATGCCGCTCCCTGTCGCGCCATCACCAAAGTTCCAATTGAACTGCGTGATGTTGTGACCAGGCGTTGACTTCGAGATGTCCGCGTTGAAGAACACGTTCTGTCCGGCCACAGGGGCGGCGGGTGAAACCGTGAAATCGGCAGACGGTGCCGCCGGTAAGCCTACGGACACAGTTTGTGAAGTAGATGCCGAAACACCGCGGTCGCTTGTGACCGTCAGCGTGACGACGAACGTTCCGGAAGACGTGAACACATGCGTCGTTGTCACGCCGGTGCCTGTCGCTCCGTCGCCGAAGTTCCATGCATACGAGACGAGCGTACTCGTCGATGAGCATGCGCCGCTCGGATCGGTCGCACAACTTGTGGATGCATCGAAGTTGACGCTATTTCCGACAAGGATGCCGTTCGGTGGCAAGAAGGCAAACGCGGCCTTCGGCGTGCCAGTCGGAGGCAGGATGACACCCGGCGGCACGAGGCGTATCATTCCGCTCGCCGGTGCCGCCGTGACGAACGTTCCCGACCCGGATTCCGACGCGGTGGCGACGATGTCGACGCACGTACCAGCGACGCCGTAACAGGTGCCGGTGATTCCGCCAACAGGACTCGGCGGCGCGGTGTAGACGACGAACGCCTTTCCATCGGTGTTGGTCACGACGGACCTGGCCGACAGCGTGCCGAAGTCCTGGGCAACGCCGCTCAGCGCCATATCGACGCGAACCGGCAACGACGCCTTCGCCTTTCCATCCGGACCGATCGCCGAAATCGTGATGCGCGACTGCGAGGCGCCATCCTGATTGATCGTTTCCGGGCTGGCCGTGACCGACAGCGACAGCGCGAGATCCGACGGCCCGCTGAGCGGCGGCGGTTCTACCTGATGCGCGACGCATCCCGTCAGCGTGAGCGCCGCAGCGATCGGTGCGATGTATGTGAACGCCTTCATGCCCTATGAATCCCCAAAGTTGCCGAAATCAATCTGCATCTGTCCGGTCGCGCTGATGTCGTTGCCGACAGCGTCTTTGCCGTAGAACGTGACGCGGGCGATCGTCGTGATGATCGACGCGGCCGTGCGAAGCTGTATCAGCGGCGACTCTTCCTTCGCGACGTGCCGAACCATCTCGAATCCGATCAGCAGCTGACCTGAAGCTGGCACGGTGCCGGTTATCGCGCCGTCGAGGGGATACGGCACGTCGACGCCGGGCGTGTTCCGGCCGTCGGCGCGGATGTACTCGATGTGAACGCGATTGAGCGTGACCGCGTTGTTCGTCGTCGGCGTGAGCGGCGCGGTGGTGGTGCCGATGTCCTTCAACGCCAGCGTCAACGTCACCTGACCGGGATCGTTGAAGATCGTCGGGCACGGCGTTGCCGCCGAGCACGGCGGCGGCGCAGTGAGATTCACGACGACGTCCGACAGCAGCACGGAAGAAAAGACGCCGGCGCCGTGGCCGCCGCCCGGCGTCGCCGCCAGCGAGTTGATGACGAGCATGACAGGCGATCGGCCGGTGCGGACGACGTCGCCGCACGACGTGGCCGTCCCCACCAGAGCGGCAAACGCAAGCAGACGGGTGATCATTCTCATAGAGGTCACTTGTCGCCTCAACCCTTCAGAATCCGCGGCGTGATGAAGATCAGCAGCTCCTGATCGTTGGTGCTGGTCAGGTCGCGCTTGAACAGCCATCGCAGCAGCGGAATGCTTCCGAGCCCGGGCGTCTTGTCGGTTTGATACTGCTCGTTCGACACGAACACGCCGCCGATGACGGTCGTCTGGCCGTCGCTGACCAGCACGCTGGTGTTCGCGCGCTGGGTGTTGATCGGCGGGATCCCATTGATGGCGCGCGTGAAGTCGGCCTGGCTGTTCTCGAGGCTGATCAACATGATCACGGTGCCGGCCGCCGTGATCTGCGGCGTCACCCTCAGCGTCAGCGCGGCATCCTTGAACGTCACTGTCACCGTATTGTTCGCAACGGTCTGGATCGGAATCTGCGTGCCTTGCGTCATTTCCGCTGCGACATTGTTCTGGGTCGTCACGCGCGGCGTCGACAGGATGCGGCCGTTGCCCGACGTTTCGAGCGCCGTGAGCGCCACGTCGAGGTTGAACGCGCCATTGATCGATCCGAGCGCGAGACCGACGGCGCTCGTCGCACCGGGCACACCGTAATTAATCGCGGTCGGCACCTGGCTTCCGGCTGGTCCCTGCGTGCCGCCCGTTCGTCCCCCGACGCTGCCGTTGTTCGGGAACGCGAACGGCGTCGTGTTGCCGAGCGCCGGATCGACGCGTCCGTTGAAGCCCCACTGGACGCCGAGCTGGCGCGCGTAGTTCTTCGCCGCCTGCACGATGCGGGCTTCGATTTCCACCTGCGGCTGCGGGCGATCGAGCGTGCCGATCAGTTCGGTGGCCGTCGTCAGTCGATCCGAGAGGTCGGTGATGATCAGCGTGTTCGTGCGCGGATCGATCTGGACGGTGCCGCGCTGCGATAGGGCGCTCTTCGTGAGCAGCGCCTGCAGCTCCTCCGCCTTCGCGTAGCTCAGCGTCTTGGTCAGCACGCGCAGCTCACCGGCGAGCGCCTGCTCTTCCTGAAGCTTGCGCTGCTGCGACTGCTCGTCGGCAAGAACCGACAGCGGCGCGATGCGCACGATCGTTCCGTCGACGATGTATCCGAGCTTGTTGGCGCGGAGAATGATGTCGAGCGCCTGGTCCCACGGCACGTCGCGCAGCGCGACGTCGACCGTGCCCTGCACCGCCGGTTCGATGACGATGTTCAATCCGCTGATCTCGGCAAAGGTCCGCAGGACCGCGCGAAGATCGGCGCCCTGGAAATCGAGGCTGATCGGATGGCCCTGATACCGCCGGCCCGCCTGCGGCGACACCGGCTGCGTAGTGTCGCCCGGCGTCGGCACGGGCGGCGTCGGCGTCGTCGGTTGAATCGTCCGCGCTCCGGCGGTCTGCAGCGCAGCCGCGTGCTTGTTCAGACCCAGCGCGGTGATCGGATCCTGGATCGGCTGGGGCTGCGAAGACTTGCGGTCTTCAACGGACGCGGCGGCGCTGTTCGTCTTGCCGGCGGCGTTGTCGGGTGCGAGCGCGAGCATCGCGTCGGGCGCGGCGCTTCGCGCGGGCCTGACATACAACGCCCCGTCCGCCGACGGCTTGTCGAAGTCGACCACGACCGTGTTGCGATCGCTGCGCACGCGGTGCGCGACCGGCTGCGTGAGCTCGATACGAACGCGCGAGCCGGGCGCACCGAGCGAGTCGTCTGGTTCGACCGACACCGCCGCAATCGGACTCTTCGCGTTTGCGGCAGTCGCGTTGGCAACGCCCCCGGTGGCGACGTTGCGGAAGTCGAGGACGACCGTCAGGGGATCGGGACGCGTGGCGATGTAGGCGACCGGCTCGGTCGCCTCGATGACGAGCGACGCCCCCTTCGCGTGCACCCGCGAGCTGATGGTCTTGAGCCGCGGGCCGGCCGGCGTTCCCGCCCCGGCCGATGCGCTGACGCGCGCATCCGTTGTCGCCACGGCGGCTGACAACGCCGACAACGCTAAAAGGGCGAATCCCCTCGAAAGAGTCATTCCTTGGCGTCCTCGAGCGATCGCAACAATTTGCGAACTTCCCGCTGCTTCACGAGCGACAACGGATCGTTGACTTCCTGAATGACGACCAGCCCCTGCGGCGTGATCGTCTTGATCGTTCCGTCGGCGAGCTTGTCGCCCTGGTGCACGATGTAGGTTCTGTTGTCCGGCCCCTGCACCATCGCGACCAGCTCGCCACGGCTCTGCACGATGCCGCGAACGGAAATTTCCGCGAGCGTCATGCCGGCCGCGCCGTCGCCGCGCTTCGACGTGACGTGCGGCTCGGTGCCCGTCCCCACCAGGCTGACGAAGGGATCGCGGCGTCCTTCGGGCTGATACGTGTAGGTTTCGGTCGGCGGCGCCTCGGGCGTGGGCGCGGGCGGCTGACCCGCAGTTGTCGAAGGCGTCTGCGGCGTCGCCGGCTTGGCCGGCTGTGCCTGCGGCGCGAGCGCGACCTTTCGACCCTGTTCAGGATCGGCCTGAGCCAGTCGAAGACCGAAGGCAAGGACGATGATGTGCAACATCACGCGCCCTTCGCGGCAGGCGCGGGCGCGGCCGCAGGTTTCGCACCGGCCTTGGCCGGCGCCGGTTTGTCGAGCAGCACGAACGTCGTCGCCGTGCACGTGGCGCTGATCGTCACGTTACCCGTCTGCCGATCCTTGGCTTTGATGTTGACGCCGCTGACGTTCACGATGCGGGTGAACTTGCCGACGCGATCGTAGAAGGTCGCGAGGTTGTGATACGTGCCTTCGAGCTCCAGCGAGATCGGCCATTCGGCGTGCAGCTGCTTGGTGACCGTGGCGCCGGGCTTGAACCCCTTGATCGTCAGGCTCGATTGCGATGCGACCGTCTGCATGCGGTTCAGGAGGTCGGCCGCATCTTTTTCTTCGGGCAGCACGGCGCGAAGGTTCTCGAGCCGCGCCTCGAGCTCGCCGACCTGCGCGCGGAACTCGGGCAACTTCTTGGCGGTCGTCAGACCCTTGGTGATGTCGGCGCGCAGGCCCACCAACTGCTGCTGCCGGCTCTGGAAGTCGGCGCGCACCGGCATCTCGTAGTAGTAGAAAAAAATTCCGCAGCCACCCACCGCGAGCGCGACGAACGCGCCGACTTGTGCATACCACGGTAGTTTCGTGAGACTGAGTTGCATGTTGCTACTGAGCCGTATCGGGGTATCGCCCCACGACCTTTATCCGCCTGTTTTCGCCCCAGCCACGGTGGCCGCCGGCTTCGGGTCCGGCGTCTGAAACTGCGCTTTGATGCTGAACCTGATCAACTCGCCCGGAGGCGTCGACATCGATTCGACCTGCGTGTTGATGATCTCGACCGACCGCTTGAAGTAGCCGGACGCTTCGAGGTTCGTGACGAACTCCGACAAGCCGGTCAGCGTCGAACAGCGTCCGTCGAGTTGCACGCTGTCGCCCGTCTGTTTCAACTCCATCAGCCACAGCATCGGCGGCAGCGCACGGCCGATCTGATCGAGCATGTGGACGGGACCCGTCTGCCCCTTCCGCAGCTGCTCGATGAGCGTGACGCGCTGCTGCAGCTGCGCCTTGCGCTGCTCGAACTGCTGCACCTGCTGAATGATCGAATGCAGGCGCGTCGTCTCCTGCTGCGCCGCCGCGATTTCGAGATCGAGCTGCGTCGATTCGTGCGACAGCGCCCAGAACCGCCAGCCGATGAACAGCAGCGCGAGCACGAGGATCAGGCTGCAGCCGACGACCAGCTTCTGCCCGGTCTGAAACGCGATCGCCTTTTTCTTCGGCGTGCGCTCGGCGGCGAGAAGATTGATGCGGATCATCGGTCGCCCGTCTTTCTGAGGGCGAGGCCCACAGCGACCGCGGCCTGCGGCACGAGGTTCGCCGGATCGTCGACGCCGAACTTCGACGCTTCGAACGAGATCTTCTTGAACGGATCGAACGACTCGACCGTCGTGCCGAACCGCTCCTGCAGCGCCGCGGCGAACCCCTCGACGCGCGACGCGCCGCCGCTCAGCACGATGCGATCGATGCGATCCGACGCCGCCGTCGCCTTGAAGAAGTCGAACGTCTTCTGCACTTCGAGCAGCACGTTCTCGGTCATGCTCTGGAGCACAGGCTTGACGTCGTCGAACCCCACGCCGTCGACCGGCTGGCCGCGTTTCAGCTGCTCCGCGCTCTCGAACGGCAGGTTCAGCTCTTTCTGCACCGCTTCTGTGTAGGAATTGCCGCCGATCGAGATGTCGCGGGTGAACACCGACTGATCGCCGGTCAGGATGTTGATGTTGATCGCGCTCGCGCCGGCGTTCAGCAGCACGACGACGTGATCCGGTTCGAGACCGTAATTGACCTCGTACGCGTTCTGCAGCGCGAAGGCGTCGACGTCGACGACCACCGCCGTGCGGCCCGCCTGGGAGATGACGCCGGTGTAATCAGCGATCTTCTCCTTCTTCGCGGCGACGAGGAGCACGTCCATCGTGCCCTGCGAATCGGCGCCGGTGCCGGCGTTGAGGATCTGGTAATCGAGGTTGACGTCCTGGATGTCGAACGGGATGTACTGCTCCGCCTCCCAGTAGATCGACTCGGAGAGCTCGGCCTCCGTCATCACCGGCAGGTTGATCTTCTTGACGATGACCGCGTTGCCCGAGAGCGAGGCGGCGACCTCCTTTGTCTTGAACGCCTTGTTCTCGAACAGACGCTTGATCGCGTCGGCGACGGCGGCGGCGTCGATAATCGCGCCGTCGACGATGCTGTCGGGCGGCACCGGTTCGATCGCGAACGCGATGACCCTGTACCCTTTGCCGGCCGCTCTGAGCTCGACCGCTTTGACGGCGCTCGAGCCGATGTCGAGACCGACGACCGATTTCGATTTGCCTAGACCAAACACGATAGTTTCCTGGTTGAAGCGAGTTCGAAGCTCCGCAAAGCGAATACCAAACCTCGTCCGCACGCGCGCGTGCCAAAAACCGGCGGCAATCGCCGAAATCTGCGATCGGTCGCGCGCGTTCGGCCGAGCGCCGGATTACAGTTTCGTCGCGCGATCACAAATCTGGGTCGGTGCTGCCGCCGAGTCCTTTATCGGCGCAAACTGGCTGGCGCATGAGTGGACACGCGTGACGGTCGGTTGGCTTGACAGTGCCCAGAAAGGCTCGTATGATTTGGGTTTACCGTTGCCTGGACCTGTCCGATAGAGGTGAGCGTCCGGGCAGGAAACCCCTTACATCGGTTATAGGGCACGTTGGGTTCGCGCTCGCGGGCTCGAGGCCCGCGGGTAGACAAAGAAGATGACTACGTTCATGGCCAGCGCCACGAAGGCGGCGGCCGACAGCCGATGGCACATCATCGACGCCGAGGGGCGGGTGCTCGGCCGGATCGCGACCCTCGCGGCGCGGCTGCTCCAGGGCAAGCACAAGGCTCAGTACACCCCGTTCGTCGACACCGGGGACCATGTCGTCGTCGTCAACGCCGCGAAGGTGAAGCTCACGGGCCGCAAGGAAGATCAGAAGATCTACCGTCAGCACAGCGGGTATGAAGGCGGCCTTCGCGAGGAACGCGCGCGCCTCGTGCGGCAGCGCAAACCGGAAAAGCTGGTCGAAGACGCGGTACACGGCATGCTCCCCAAAACGAAGATGGGCGAGGCGATGTACCGCAAGCTGAAAGTGTACGCCGGTCCGGATCACCCGCACGCGGCGCAGAAACCCTCCAAGCGCGAGGTCGCGTAATCGTGGCAGCAGTTCAGTACTACGGAACGGGTCGACGCAAGACATCCACCGCCCGCGTGTTCCTCCGGCCGGGATCGGGCGGCATCACGGTCAACCATCGGGCCTTCGACGCGTTCTTCCCGACCGAAGCGCTTCGTACGCAGATCCGGGAGCCGTTGCGGCTCACCGAAACCGTCGACAAGTTCGACGTGCTCGTCACGGTCGACGGCGGCGGCGTTTCGGGACAGGCGGGCGCCGTGCGACTCGGCATCGCGCGCGCGCTCGTGGAGTACAACGGCGAGCTGCGGAAGCAGCTCAAGACCGAAGGGCTCCTGACGCGCGACGCGCGCGCCAAGGAGCGCAAGAAGTACGGGATGGCGGGAGCGCGGAAGCGCTTCCAGTTCAGTAAACGATAGCGATCCGCTAGCGGCTCTCGGCTATCAGCTGTCAACCAGCTGAGAACCGACAGCCGAGAGCTGAGAGCTGGTCAAGGAGGAATAGTTGGCCGCGATTTCGATGAAGGATCTACTGGAGGCGGGGGTTCACTTCGGCCACCAGACGAAACGCTGGAATCCGAAGATGAAGGAGTACATCTTCGGCGAACGCAACGGCATCTACATCATCGACCTGGGCAAGACGGTGAAGCTCTTTCGCGATGCCGAGGAGTTCGTCACGACTCTGGCCGCCGAGGGCAGGACGATCCTCTTCGTCGGCACCAAGCGGCAGGCTCAGGACGTGATCGCCGAAGAAGCACAGCGTTGCGGGATGTACTTCGTCAACGAACGCTGGCTGGGCGGGCTGCTCACCAACTTCGCGACCATTCAGCGCAGTCTCGGCCGTCTCCGGGATCTCGAGGCGATGGAGAACGACGGGCGGTTCGACACGCTCTCGAAGAAAGAGATCGCGCGCAACCAGAAGGAAAAACGGAAGCTGCAGAAGAACCTCGAAGGGATCCGCAGCATGTCGCGGCTGCCCGACGCGGTGTTCGTCGTCGACACGAAGAAGGAAAAGATCGCCGTCGACGAAGCGCGCAAGCTGAAGATTCCGGTCATCGGCATTGTCGACACGAACTGCGATCCAGACGAAGTCGATTTCGTGATTCCCGGCAACGACGACGCGCTGCGCGCCATCCGGTTGCTGGCGTCGCGCATGGCCGAAGCGGTCATCCAGGGTCGCGACATGAAGCAGTCGGTCGACGCCGAAGCGGCGCGCCAGGCGGAGGAAGAAGCGGCGGCATCGGAAACGGATCCGCGCCGCGCCGCGCGCCCTCAGCGCCGGCAGCGCGAAACCGCACCGGCTTCCGCATAGACCAAGCGAGGCTTTTCCTTTTATGATGCCGGCCTCGGTTCGGGGCCGGCTTTTTTTTGGTTGTCGCGGGCCTGAAGGCCCGCGCCACGTGGTGGGGCGGATCCTTTTCCATATTGATAGGGCGGCCGTTTCGGGGCCGCCATTTCGGAGCAAGCGATATGGCAACGACAGCGATCACGGCGGACATGGTGAAGAAGCTCCGCGATCAGACCGGCGCGGGCATGATGGACTGCAAGGCGGCGCTCGCGGAGGCGAACGGCGATTTCGACGAGGCGACCACGATTCTTCGCAAGAAGGGGCTCGCGAGCGCGGCGAAGAAAGCGGGACGTTCGACGAACGAGGGATTGATTGGCAGCCGTCTGTCCGCGGATCGCTCGACGGGAATCCTCGTCGAGGTGAACTGCGAGTCGGACTTCGTCGCGCGGACCGACGATTTTCGGGCGCTCATTCAGGACGTCCTCAACGAGATCGAGAAGGCGGGCGACGCGGCAAACGACGCCTGGCTTCAGGATCCGGATGGTCCGGTCAGGAAGCGCGTCGCGGCGACGATCGGCAAGCTCGGCGAGAACATGGCGGTGCCGCGATTCGTGCGGTACGCCGGCAAGGGCTACGTCGGACAGTACATCCACGCGGTCGGCGGCAAGCTTGGCGTGCAGGTCGAGTTCGGCGGCGTGACGCCGCAGCTTCGTGAGCGCGCGGAATTCACGAATCTCGTGAAGGAGATCGCGCAGCACATCGCGGCGGCCGATCCGAGTCCGCGCTACCTGTCGCGCGCGGAGGTGCCGGCACAGGCGATCGAGAACGAGAAGGCGATCTACCGCGCGCAGATGGAATCGTCGGGCAAACCGGCGAACATCATCGACAAGATCGTCGAGGGCAAGCTCGGAAGCTTCTACCAGCAGGTCGTGCTTCCCGAGCAGCCGTCCATCCGCGACCCGAAGCAGACGGTCCAGGACGCGATCGCGGCAGTGAACAAGGCGCTCGGCGCGTCGGTGTCGGTGACGCGCTTCGCGCGCTTGAAAGTCGGCGAAGCCGCGAGCTGACCGGTCAGCGGCATGAGGGCAAAGGGCCAGTCGGGTCCTTTGCCCCGCGATCTATAATCGCGTTTCGTGACGCCGCAGCCCGCCCCCGCCTACAAACGCATCCTCCTGAAACTCTCCGGCGAAGCGCTGATGGGCGAACAGACCTACGGCATCGATCCGGCCGTCGCGACGCAGATTGCGCGCGACGTGGCCGAGATTCAGGGCATGGGTGTCGAGACGGCGATCGTCATCGGCGGCGGCAACATCTTCCGCGGCGTTGCGGCCAGCGCACGCGGCATGGATCGCGCGACCGCCGACTACATGGGCATGCTCGCGACCGTGATCAACGCGCTTGCGCTGCAGGACGCACTCGAGCAGCAGGGCGTCCTGACGCGCGTCGTCACCGCGATCGAAATGCGCGCGGTGGCCGAGCCGTTCATCCGCCGCCGAGCCATCCGTCACCTCGAGAAGGGGCGCGTCGTCGTCTTCGGCGCCGGCACCGGCAATCCGTACTTCAGCACCGATACCGCGGCGGCGCTGCGCGCGATGGAAATCAAGGCCGACGTCATCCTGAAGGCGACCAAGGTCGACGGCATCTACGACGCCGACCCGATGGTGAAGCCGACCGCGACGCGGTTCGATCGCATCTCGTACCTGCAGGTGCTCGAACAAGGCCTGAAGGTGATGGACGCCACCGCCATCTCCCTCTGCATGGACAACCGCCTCCCTATCGTCGTCTTCAACCTGCGCACGCCGGGGAACATCCGGCGCGCGATCAGCGGTGAAGCCGTTGGATCGCTGGTGACGGCGTAGATGACGACCGGGCGTTTGACAATCTGTGAGGACACGCAATGGACGTGAATGACCTGAAAGGGTTGTACGCCGAATCCACCAAGCGGATGGGCGCGACGATCGACCACGTGCGCCACGAGCTCGCCGGCGTCCGGACGGGACGCGCGTCGGTCACGATTCTCGATCCGGTACACGTCGACGCGTATGGTTCGAAGATGCCGCTCAATCAGCTCGCGAGCCTCTCGGTGCCCGAGCCGACGATGATCGTTGCGCAGCCCTTCGATCCGTCGCAGCTCGGCGCGATCGAAAAGGCGATCCGCGCGTCCGATCTCGGGCTCAATCCGTCGAACGACGGCAAGGTCGTCCGCGTCCCGATTCCCGCGCTCACCGAGGAGCGCCGCAAGGAGCTCTCGCGGCACGTTCACAAGCTGACCGAAGAAGGCCGCAACAGCGTCCGCGCCGTCCGGCGCGACGCGAACGAACGCCTGAAGAAGCTGCTCAAGGATCACAAGATCTCGGAAGACGACGAGCGCAAGGGCCTCGACGAAGTCCAGAGGCTCACCGACAACAACATCAAGCAGATCGACGAGCTCCAGAAGAAGAAAGACCAGGAGTTATTGGGCAAGTAAGAAACAAGAAGGATGTCCCTGTTCACCCATCTGGAGTGCTCCATTCCGTGCGGAGCGCCCGCGCTCGATCCGCACGGCCGGCATTTCCTGTGCCCGTGCGGCGCTCCCCTGCTCGCCCGCTACGATCTCGACAAGGCCACAGCGTGGTCTCGCGAAACATTGCGCGGCCGCGTGCCGAACATGTGGCGGTATCGCGAGCTGATGCCGCTGTTCGACGGCGAGGAACCGATCACGCTCGGCGAAGGCTTTACACCGCTCGTGCATGCACGCGCGCTCGGCGCCACGATCGGTCTCGATCGCCTTTACATCAAAGACGAATCGCTCAACCCCACCAACTCCTTCAAGGCGCGCGGCCAGGCGGCGGCGATTACCCGCGCGAAATACATTGGCGCGACGACGATCGCGCTTCCGACCGCGGGCAACGCCGGCAACGCGGCAGCGGCCTATTCGGCGGCAGCCCGGCTCGCGTGCGAAGTGTTCATCCCGAAGGATGCGAAGCGGCCGTTCATCGATGAATGCCGCCTCTATGGCGCGAACGTGACGCTCGTCGACGGCCTCATCACCGACGCCGGGCGTCTGGCAGCCGAAAAAGGCGCGCCGCTCGGCTGGTACGACGTGTCGACGCTCAAGGAGCCGTACCGAATCGAAGGCAAGAAGACGATGGGGTACGAGCTGGCCGAGCAGATGAACTGGACGCTGCCCGACTGGATCGTCTATCCCACGGGCGGCGGCACGGGAATGGTCGGCATGTGGAAGGCCTTCGACGAAATGGAACGCATCGGGTGGCTGCCCCGGGGCAAGCGTCCGAAGATGGTGTCGGTGCAGGCCGAGCAATGCGCGCCGATCGTCCGCGCATTTCAGAGGGGCGAGGAAAGGGCGCAGCCGTGGGAAGGCGCGAAGACGATTGCGGACGGGCTCCGCGTGCCGCGCGCGATTGGCGACTTCCTGATTCTGCGCGCCGTCCGCGAGAGCTGCGGCACGGCGATCGCGGTTTCAGATCGATCGATGATCGACGGCATGCTGGCGATCGGCAAATGTCAGGGAATCAGCGCCGCGCCTGAAGGCGGCGCCGCTTGGGTCGCTATTCAGCGTCTGACCGCGGAAGGTTCTATCAAACCTCATGAGTCGGTCGTGCTCTTCAATACCGGCGGCGCATTGAAATACCTCGACGTCATCTCCTCGTAGCGGCTGTCATACGTTTTGCACGTGGACGCGCGGAGGTGCAGGTATGGTCGCCGTGCTCGGCTGGATTGTCTTCGGTCTCATCGTCGGCGCGATTGCAAAGCTCTTGATGCCGGGCCGTGACCCGGGCGGCTGGATTGTGACCATTCTGTTGGGCATCGCGGGTGCGGTGGTCGGCGGATGGCTGGGCCGCGCGGCGGGCTGGTACGGAACCAACGAGCCGGCGGGCTTCCTGATGTCGCTGCTCGGCGCGATCATCCTGCTCGCGCTCTATCGGCTACTGTTCGCTCGAAGAACGGTATGACGCAGCCCTGAAGGGCTGCGCGACGCGTTGAACGGGTGGTGCGGGCCTTCAGGCCTGCTCTGTGCGCGTTGAACCGGGTACCGCGGGCCTGCAGGCCTGCTCTGTGCGCGTTGAGCCGGGTACCGCAGGCGCGTTAGACCTGCTCTACGCGCGCTGAAGCGCGTAGCACGGGCCTTTCGGCCTGCTCGTCGCCGAAGGTGACGCCGAGGGCCTTCGCGGTCAGCAGCAGGTCGAAGTCCTTCGGCACCGTTTTCGTCTTCCCGACGACTTCTTCGAGAGGCCGTGCTCGGATGTCTGGCGGATCGAACGCGACCATTGTTCCGAACTGGCCGCATTTAACGAGCTCGACGGCTTTACCGCCGAACCGCGTCGCCAGCACTCGATCGAAGCTCGTCGGCGCTCCGCCGCGCTGCAGATGGCCGAGCACCACGTACCGTGTTTCCTTTCCGGTTACCGCGCCGAGCGAGGCGCAAACCTGTGCACCGATGCCGCCCAGCCGCGCCACGTAGGCGCCATGCGCCGCCTCGATCAGCGAAACGGCTCCCCCTTTTGGATACGCCCCTTCCGCGACAACGACAATGCTGAACTTGGCGCCCCAGCGATCGCGCGCGAGCAAACGTTCCGCAACGATCTCGATGTCGAACGGAATCTCGGGGATGAGAATCGCATCGGCGCCGCCCGCGACACCGGCATGGAGCGCGATCCATCCCGCGTGGCGCCCCATCACCTCGACGACCATGATGCGATGGTGCGCCTCAGCGGTCGTGTGCAGGCGATCGATCGCGTCGGTCGCGAATGCCACGGCGGTGTCGAAGCCGAAGCAGGTGGTCGTGCCGACGATATCGTTGTCGATTGTCTTGGGCACGCCGACCATGGGGATGCCGCGCTCACAGAACTGCTGCGCGATCGCCAGCGTGCCGTCGCCGCCGATGACGATGACCGCGTCGAGCCCCATCTTGTGGAACATCTGGACGACGCGATCGGAATAATCGTGCGTGCCCTCGGATGTTTGCACGGGGTACGCGAACGGGTTGCCGCGATTGGTGGTGCCGAGAATCGTCCCGCCGAATCTCAGGATGCCGGTGACATCGCGCGGCGTGAGCATGCGCGACCGATCGGTTTCAATCAGTCCGTCGAAGCTGTCCTCCAGGCCGATGCAGTCGATCCCGGAATTCGACGCGGCCTTCACGACCGCGCGGATGACGGCGTTCAACCCGGGCGCGTCGCCGCCGCCGGTGAGCACGCCGATCCGTCTGATCTCAGTCAGCATTTACTAACGTTTCGGACGTTCCCGCGTAACTGATTAGGGGATAGTGACGCGGTCGCCCGCGCGGGACGTCCACCGCCGCAAACGTTCGAGTGTAGGAGGGGCATGGTAAAATGAGGGTTCACTCAATGGGCGGCTAGCTCAGTTGGGAGAGCGCCGCGTTCGCAACGCGGAGGTCGGGAGTTCGAGCCTCCTGCCGTCCACCAATACTTTATTGCGTTGGGGCCCCACCCCCAACGCCAGACACGCTCGCGCCGTCGCGCTCGCGTGTATTCAGAACAGAACGTCGCAGAGTCCCGTCCTGCTTGTGAAGTACGCTCGCGGCATAGATCGCTCGCGGGTATTTCAAGTAGACCATCGCAGCCGTTCTCGACGTCCCGCCAAAACGCGCTCGCGTCGTCGACAACTGTACGATCGTGACGCCTGATCGCTCTGTATCGCCGCCGAGTGACGACCCGCGTCTCGGGCTGTGCGCGACGTGCGTGCATTCGCAGATCGTGACGTCGTCGAAGGGATCGACGTTCTCTCGCTGCCGTCTGGCTGACACCGATCCGCGCTTCGTGCGCTATCCCGTGCTGCCCGTGCGATCGTGCAGCGGCTATACTCCGCGCGACGAGGATCTGAATCCACCGTGAGCGTCGCCACGCATCTCGGGATCCGCCTGAGTGAATATGACGCGCGCATCCGCACGTTCATTCCTTTCTATGAGGAGATGCTCGACGTGGCCGCAGACGCTGTGCCGTCGCGAGCGCGGCGCATCGTCGACTTGGGGATCGGAACCGGTGCGCTGGCGGCGCGCTGCCTGGCGCGCGCGCCTCGAGCCGCGGTCGTCGGCATCGATGCGGATGCAGACATGCTTGCGGCGGCGGCGCGGCGGCTTGGGTCGCGCGCGGCATTCGTCGTCGACAGCTTTCTGCAAGCGCCGCTGCCCTCCTGCGATGCCGTAGTCGCGTCCTTCGCGCTGCATCACGTCCGCACGCGAAACGCCAAGCGGCGTCTGTATCGCCGCATCCACTCGGCGCTGCGGCCAGGCGGAGTCCTCGTGGTCGTCGACTGTCAACCATCGCGCGATTCTCAGGTTGCGGCGCGGGAACGCGATGCATGGACCGCGCATCTGCGGCGCGCCTATTCAGCGCGACAGGCGCGTGGATTTCTGCGGGCGTGGGCTGCAGAGGACGTATACGTCCCTCTCGAGGCGGAAATGGATTTGATGGCCGGCAGCGGGCTCGATCCGAAGGTCGTGTGGCGCAGGGACGCGTTCGCTGTCCTCGCTGGCCGACGGTCGCGCGTAGCGCAGGGCTCTAGGGTTGCCGGCACGTGAGTCAGTACGCGCGCAGCAGACGGCGCAGCTTACGTTCGGCGGCGTCGTCGGCCGCGCCGCGTGTTTCCGCAGTCGCCTCGATGCCAATCGACTCCTGATCCTCGCCCCTGACTTCGGTGACGCACGCCTTCCATCCGCCCTGATGGGGCTCCGACAGGATCCAGTACGTCCTGCCCTTCAACTCGAGTTGTCTGGCCATCTCGGTTTCCTCCGCCTGCGTGAGCGCCGTTACAGATTCGTGTCTGGCGTCACGATGCGTGTGCCGGGCCGGCACATCGTAGATGCCGGAGCCGCATCGATCCTCAATACAGTTTTCGGTCGAAATCCCAAAGTTTTTACGGTGCTGTTCCGATTTCACCGGAGATCGCGCAGCGCGGCGGCACTACTCTTGCCATAGGGTGAGCAACCAAACTTCCCGGCACCGCGAGGCGTTATGTGGCACTGGTTCAATTGTTACCTGTCTGGTCGTCACGAATACGGCGTCTGGTGCGAACCCGGCAGCATCTTCTTGCGCTGCGTCCACTGCGGAAAGCGGTCCTCTGGATGGGCGATCGACGCGCCGACTCACGTGCACGCGACCTCCAAGGCAGCACCTGCGGCTGCGGCACCGTCCCCGAATCCGCGCGTGCTGCCGTTCGATCGCGCCGTCGCTCGCTAAGTTGACACTGCGCTCACGGCCCGATCACAATACGGGCCGTGGCCGTTCCGCGCATCTCCAAAGAAGATCTGAAACAACGTCTCGACAGCGGAAGCGCTCCGGTCATCGTCGACGCGCGCCTGAAATATCCCTACGAACACAGCACCGTCAAGCTTCCGGGCGCGCTTCGCTACCTGCCGGACGGGCCGGCGCCGTCGCTGCCTCGCGATCGGGAGATCGTCGTCTACGACTCCGATCCCAATGAACTGGCGAGCTCTCACGTGGCCGCCGAGCTCATCCGCCAAGGATATCGCGCTGCCGCGCTCAAGGGCGGCATCGTCGAGTGGCTGACGGCGAATTTGCCGACTGAATCGAAAGAGGCTCCGAAGCAGGCGCCGCCCGAACCTGGCGCCCTGAAAGGCTAGCCCGTCGCGTCCCTCATCGAGACTCTCGAGCAGCTCGCGGCACTCGCCGCCATCCGCGGTGACAACGCGGAGCGGTCGTTGTTGGCTCTGGCCGCTGATATGGTGCGAGCGCGAGGGGTCACCTCCGAGAGCGAGCTCGCGGCGCTCTTCGACTCACCTCCAGCGGCGGCCGACGCCGAGGTGCTCAAACGACTCCGTCAGATGTACGAAGCCGGCGGCTGGGTGCTCGTGGAGTCGGCCATCGCCGACATGCCTGCCGACCTGCGGTGGCTGTTCGAGTCGGGCGCGGTCACGCTCGAACAACTGGCGGCCGTGCACCGCGCGCTCGGCGCCACGTCGGCCGCCGATCTGGCGGCAGCGATCGACGACCAGCGGATGCGTGGAGCTGCGGGCCTCGACGCGACAGTCGAATCGGCAATCGCCGGAGCGCTGCCGGCGCTCCGCGCGCACATCCCTCGCATTCCGCTCGGGCGCGCGGTCGCGATCGCCGAACCGATCCTGCAGCAGCTGCGCAAGACGCCCGGCGTGGAGTGGGCCGAGCCGGCCGGCTCGCTCCGGCGCGGTCAGGACCTGATTGGCGACATCGAGTTCGTCGTGTCGACCGACCGGCCCGGCGAGGTGATCGACGAGTTCCTGCGCGGCCCTGAGGTGACGAGAACGCTGCATCGCGGCGCACGCCGTTTGTACGTGCTGATCGATCGGGTCCAGGTCGGCATTCGTTTTCCCGAGCCGGACAATGCGGGCGCGTCGCTCCTGTACCTGACCGGATCGGCGGCGCATTTCGACGCCTTACGCGCGCACGCGCAATCGATCGGATGGCGATTGACGAGCAGCGGACTGCACGCGGCAGCCGATGGCGCGCCGCGGCCCGCGCCGACCGAGACCGACATCTACTCGGCGCTGGGTCTGCCGTGGGTCCCGCCTGAAATCCGGCAGGGCGACGACGAGGTCGCCGTCGCGGCTCGAGGCGAGCTGCCGGTTTTCGTCGCGCCGGACGACATTCGCGGCGATCTCCACATGCATTCGATCTACAGCGACGGCCGCGATTCGGTCGACGCGATGGTGGACGCCTGCCGCGCGCTGGGATACGAATACATGGCGATCACCGATCACTCGCCGCATTCGGCGGCGACGCGCAGCCTGACGCCCGACGCGGTGAAACGGCAGGCCGATGAAATCGCGGCGCTGCGCGAACGATTCGACGACATCACGATCCTGCACGGCTGCGAAGTCGACATTCTCATCGACGGCACGCTCGACTTCTCCGATCGCGTGCTCGAACAGTTCGATATCGTGCTGGCGTCGCTGCACGAGCGTGCCGGCCAGGAGCGCGACAAGCTGCTGAAGCGCTATCTCGCGGCGATGCACCATCCGTTGGTGACGATGATCACGCATCCGACCAACCGGCTCGTTCCGCACCGGGCCGGCTACGACCTCGACTACGACCGGCTGTTCGAGGCCGCCGTCGAGACGAAAACGATTCTCGAAGTCGACGGCGCACCCGCGCATCTCGACCTGGACGGTGCTCTCGCCCGGCGCGCCGTCGCCGCCGGCGCCATGGTCAGCGTCGACAGCGACAGCCACCGCACCGACACGCTGGAACGTCAGATGTATCTCGGCATCGTGACGGCGCGGCGCGGATGGGTCGAGCCGCGCCACGTGGTGAACACCCGATCGATTGCCGACCTCCGCGCGTTGATCGCGGCGAAGCGGTGAACCTGCGGGCGTTCGCCGTCGCAGCGGCCGTCGCCCTGACGACGTTCCTGCTGTATCGCGTGACGCTGCTGCCTGGTTTCGATCTCGGCGATACGGCGTCGTTTCAGACGACCGTGGGCGAACGCGTGATCACGCCGCGCGACGGCTACCCGCTGTACTTTGCCATCGGCGGCCTGTTCCTGCGGCTGACGGGCGGCGGCGACCCGGCACACGCCCTCAATCTCCTGTCGGCGATCGCGGCCGCGATCGCGTGCGGCATCATCGTGCTCGCCGGCGCGGAGCTCTCAGGGTCGCTGCCGGCTGGCGCGGCTGCCGCGCTTCTCCTCGCCACTTCGTACACCTTCTGGAGCCAGGCGATCATCGCCGAGGTGTACGCCCTGCATCTGATCTTCGTCTCGGCGACGCTGCTGCTGCTGCTGCGCTGGTCGAACCGGCCGAGCCTCGCTCGTCTGACGCTGTTTTTTGCGGTGTACGCGCTCGGCTTCGGTAATCACCTCTCGATGGCGCTGTTGTTGCCCGCGTATGCGCTGTTTCTGCTAATGGCGGCGCCAGGCGGCTGGCGTTCGATGCTGACGCCACGAGTCGTCGCGATCGCGCTCGCGTGCGCCGCCGCCGGCGCCGTGCAATACGTGTGGAATCTGCGGACGCTGTGGTTCCAAGCAACCCCGCCACACGGGCTGCTCGACGCGCTCCAGGCGTTCTGGTTCGACGTGACCAAGTCCGACTGGCGCGACACGATGGTGCTGCGCGTGCCGCAGTCGATGCTCGACGATCGCGCCGCCATGTACTGGTTCGATCTCAGGCAGCAGTTCGGAATCATCGGCGCCCCACTTGCAGTCGCCGGCCTCGCCCACCTTGCGCGAGTCGACATTCGCCGTGCGCTGCTGATGCTGCTGCTCTACGTCGTCAACGTGGCCTTCGCGTACACGTACAACGTCGGGGACGTGCATGTCTTCTACTTGCCGTCGCATCTGATCGTCGCGCTGCTCGCCGCTCCGGCGCTGACGTTCGTTCGCGAGCTCGTGAGGCCGGATCGCCGCGCGGGCGCCGACCGGCGCGTCCGCACGGACGCGTTCGCCGGCCGCGACCGCCGCGTCAGGCCCGATCGGCGCATCTATCCGGGCCGGCACATCGGACGCGCGCTGCGCGCCACCGTCCCTTCGCTGGTGATTGTCTATGCCATCGCTCGGGCCTACCACGACCTGCCGGCGCTCGATCGCTCCGCCGATCGCAGGCCGACCGAGCTGCTCGAACAGCTGACGACGGGACTCGACGATCGGCGCGACGTGTACCTGACCGACTTCAATTGGCAGATTGCCAATGGCCTTTCGTACTACGGCAAAGTGATCCGACCCGAGCTCGCGTACGGCCGGCTGCCGGACGTGCTGCTCTACGCGCCGGCGCTTGTGCGCGACAACCGCACGATCGGACGCGACATCGTGCTGAGCGAGCGCGCCCGCGCGGAAGTGAACGCCGCGTACGGACCTCTATTGCCGACGGTCGCTGACGCGCGCGTCGACGTGAAGCCGCTGGCGGCGTCGATCGCCGGCATCCCGCGCGGCACGCGGTATGTCCTCTGTGTGCTCCGTCCTTCGCGCGATCTCGCGCTCGATTCCGAAGAGCTGAATCGCGCGTGGCAGCAGCTGATCGGCGCCGCTCGGCCGGATCGAAACGGACACGAGGGCGAGACGAGCAAGACACCGAAAGAGGACTACGCCGTTCTGGCCGGTCTGGTGGGCGGGCGACCGCAGCTCGTCCTGGAATCGTCGCGGCCGTTTCGCCGCATCGTCACGCTCGACGGCGTCGACGTCGAGGTGCGGATGGAATCATGGCTCGCCGCCGATACCATCCGGCGCATGGGCTTCGGCCACGTGGTCGCCGCTCACCGCCACACGCTGATCGTCGAGCGCGGCATCAGCTTCGTCGCGTTCGACGATCAGGGGCGTGCGATTCTCACGGCATACCGGTCCAACATCTTTGCGCCGCAGCGGCGATATCTCATCGAACCTCAGCGATAACGCGACCACGCGTCCGCGAACGCGGCGGACCCGCGTGTTATCGTTGAGTCATGGCTCGGCTCTTCGCGCTGTTGCTCGTACCCGTTCTGATCGCGCCCGACAGGACCGCTCCGGAGCTCGCCCGGGCGCTGCAGAAGAAATACGACACCATCAAGGATTTCTCCGCCGACTTCGTCCACGCGTACGAAGGCGGCGTGCTGCGCAAGCAGATCACGGAGCGCGGGCATCTCCTCGTGAAGAAGCCGGGCAAGATGCGATGGGACTACACCTCTCCCGAGCAAAAACAGTTCGTGTCCGACGGCGTGAAGATGTATTCCTACATCCCGCAGGACAAACAGGTGATCGTGTCGACCATTCCACCCGAGGACGAAGCGACGACGCCGACGTTGTTTCTTGCCGGCAAGGGCAATCTGGTTCGCGACTTCACCACCTCGATTACCGACGCTCCGAAAGGGATGCCGGCCGATACGCGCGCCCTGAAGCTTGTACCCAAAGTGCGCCAGAAGGATTACGATTGGCTCGTGCTCGTCGTCGACCCGAACACCCTCGACTTCCGCGGGCTGGTCACGGTCGATGCGCAGGGCGGGATATCGACCTTTTTCTTCGCAAATCTGAAGATGAACGTCGGTGTGGCCGATAAGGAATTCACGTTCAAGGTCCCTCGTGGCGTCGATGTTGTCATCGCATCCTCACGCTAGCCCGTCACGTGTGGCGAGGCGATTTCGCCCCGCGGTCCTCGCCGCCTGCCTTCTGGCCGCGGGCTGCGCCGCGTCGAGCGCGGTGCGTCGGGCCGGTGATGCGGAGCGCCGGCAGGACTACGACGTCGCGGTGGTCGAGTACACCAAAGCGGTCCGGCTCCGGCCGAACGACACGAACGCACGCCTCGCCCTCGACCGCGCGAAGCTGCGCGCCTCGCAGGCGCATTTCATCCAGGGTCGCCGGTTCGTGTCGCTCGCCAGGCTCGATCAGGCGCTCGCCGAATACGAAGTCGCCTCCGAACTGAACCCGTCGAATGGCGAAATCGACGACGAGCTGCGATCGACGCGCAACAAGCTGCGCACGAGAGTCGCCGTCGCGCGCGAGGGCAAGACCGAGTTGGAGTCGCTCGTCGAACGCACGCGCGACCTGCCGCCGCCGGGCCTCGACCTCCCTGCCGGCGTGAAGATGCCGGCGTCCTTGATCTTCCGCGATGCCAACAGCCGCGAAGTTTTCACGGCCATCGCGCGGCTCGCGAACATCAGCCTGATCTTCGACACGGCGTTTCGCGATCAGGCGCTGACCGTCGACCTCCGCAACGCGTCGCTCGAGGACTCGCTCAACACCGTGGCCGGCGCGACGCGCAGCTTCTTTCGCGTCACGGCACCGCGCACCGTCGCCGTGATACCGGATACGCCGGCCAAGCGCCGTGAATACGAGGAACAGGTCGTGCGGACGTTTTACTTGAGCAACGCCGACCTGAAGGAAACGATGGACCTGGTGCGGCTGGTCCTCGACGCGCGCCGCATCTCGCCGACCACGGCGACCAATGCGATCACGATCCAGGATTCGCCCGAGCGCATCGCAGCGGCCGCGCGGCTCCTGGCTGCCATCGACAAGGCGCGGCCCGAAGTGATCATCGACGTCGAGCTGCTCGAAGTGAACCGCACCAAGCTGCTCGAGTACGGACTGCAGATCGCGTCTGCCGGAACGAACGGGATCAATGGCAGCGCCGCGATTGCCGCCAACAGCGCCGGCGCCGTCACGCTTCACACGCTCCGTAATCTGACGCAGTCCGACGTGCTGCTAACCGCCGTCCCGTCGTTGTACTACCGGCTGTTGAAGACGGACGCGAATACCCGGACGCTGGCGAACCCGCAGCTGCGGACAACGGATGGCCTGCAAGCGACCGCGCGATTCGGCGAGCAGGTGCCGGTGCCAGTCACGACGTTCGCGCCCTTCGCTACCGGCGGCGCGCCGCAGCAGCCGATCACGTCGTTCAACTATCAGAACATCGGCGTGAACATCACGATCACGCCGCGCACCCACTTCGACGACGACGTGTCGCTGCAAGTGAATGTCTCGGTGACCAACATCTCCGGCACCGGCTTCGGCGGGCTGCCGACGTTCGGCAACCGCGAGATCAATACAGTCATCCGCCTGCGCGACGGCGAGACGAACATGCTGGCAGGATTGATTCGCGACGACGAGCGCAACTCCCTCGAAGGCGTGCCGGGACTGAGTGACGTCCCGCTGGTCGGAAGGTTGTTCGCGCACAACCAGAAAACGACCGATCAGACCGATATCATCCTGACGCTCACGCCGCACATCATTCGCGTGCTGGATCTGAACGAGGTCGACCTGCGTCCGTTCCGCCTCGGACGCGACTCGATCGCGCCAATCACCGAGCTGCCGTTGCCGATCGAGATGCCGCGGCCGATCGCTCCTCCGACGGGACCCACCGGACCGACAGGTCCTATGGGCGTCACGGGCGTCACGGGACCAACGGGCTCGATTCGATTCTAGGGTTACGCCACCTTTGCGACTCGGGCGCCGAGACCCTGCAGCCTTTCCACCAGGCGTCCATAGCCTCGTTCGACCGTTTCGAGCGGGGCGAGGCGGCTCTGGCCGTCGGCTGCCAACCCTGCGGCAATCAACGCCATTCCCGAACGAAGATCGCGGCTGTCGAGCGGACGGCCGCGCAGCCGGCGCGGACCGCTGACGATGATCCGGTGCGGATCGCACAGGAAGAGATCCGCGCTCATGCTGCTCAACTGCTCCAGCGCGAAGAGTCGCAGCTCGTAGAGCCAGTCGTGCACCAGCGTCTGTCCCTCGCACTGCGTCGCCAGCACGGTGACAAGGCTCACCATGTCGCTCGGGAATCCCGGCCAGAGACCGGTGGTGATCCGTCCTGCGGCATGCGGCCGCGATCGATGCACGCAGAACACATCGCCGTCCATCGCGCATTCGATCTTCATGCGCTTCAGTACCGCGGCAATCACTTCGATGTCCTCGGTACGCGCGCCGCGAACCTGGATCTCGCCTCCAGTCACGGCGGCGACGACCGCCCAGCTTCCCGCTTCGATGTAGTCGCCCCACAGCTGATGCCCAGCGCCGTGCAGCGGTCCGCCGCCTTCCACGCGAATCGTCGACGTGCCCGCGCCCGTCATTCCGACGCCGAGCTGCTGCAGAAACAGACACAGCTCGACGACGTGCGGCTCGCAGGCGGCGTGACGGATTTCGGTCACGCCGTTGGCGGCGGCCGCCGCAAGCAGCGCGGTCTCGGTGCCGGTCACCGACGCTTCATACAAATAGATCGACGTCGGCTGCAGACCGTGCGGCGTTTCGAGGATGTGGCCCGGTCCCGCGACGTTCCGCGCGCCCATCGCCAGCAGCGCCTCGAGATGCGTGCCGATCGTGCGGCGCGCCGGAAAGTCGCCGCCGGGCGGCGCCAGATGCGCGCGCCCTCTGCGCGCCAGCAGTGGACCGAGCAGCAGGACCGACCCGCGCAGCCGGCCGACGAGCGCGCCGTCGGGCTCGTGCTTGACGACGTCGGGACAGCGCACGCGAAGCGTCGTGCTCCCAATGCCTTCGACATGTCCGCCAAGATCGAGGATGAGCCGCGCCATCACCTCGACGTCGCTGATGCGCGGCACGTTGGTCAGCACGCATTCTTCGGTGGTGAGGAGGCACGCCGCGAGGATCGGCAGCGCCGCGTTCTTGTTGCCTTCCACCTCCACCGATCCCGACAGGCGTTGACCGCCTTCAATCACAAGCGTCGACATCCTGGTCCTTGGTTCGTTGTCTTTTAGCGGGAGTCCGGCTGATCGAACTGGCCAAGATACACGATCTCGTCCCGCAGCTCGACATTGAAGCGCTCGCGCACCGCCACGCGGCATCGCTCGATGAGCGTCCGGATGTCGCGCGCCGTCGCCGGCCCTTCGTTGACGATGAAGTTGCCGTGCGTCGGCGAGACGCGGGCCCCGCCGATGGCGACGCCTTTCAGCCCGGCGCGATCCACCAGCGCACCTGCCGACCACGGAATTCCGTCGGGCATCCGGTCGCGGCCCGGTTCGGGATTCCGGAAGACGCAGCCGGCGCTGGGCGACTCGAGCGGTTGTGTGCGCTTGCGGTACGCCAGCGACTGGCGCGCGGTCGCACGAAGCGCCGCGGGATCGCCCGGCGTCACGCGGAAGACGGCCGACAGCAGAATCTCGCCGCTGTCCTGCAGGCGGCTGCGGTCGTATCCGAACGCCATCGCGGCCACCGGCACGTCGGCGGTCGCGCCGTCGCGTGACGCGAGACGAACCTCCGTCACGAACTCGCCGATCAGGCGGCCTCCAAAATGCGCGTTCCCGAATACTGCGCCGCCGACCGTACCCGGCGTTCCGGCCCACGCTTCGAGTCCGGCGCAGCCATGATTGATCGTCCATCGCACGAGGCCGTTGATCGTCACCGCGGCGTCGGCGCGAACGTGATGCTCGCCGTCGCCGCGCACCTCGCCGCCGCGGGGACGGATGACCAGTCCGCGAACGCCCGCGTCGGACACGAGCACGTTCGATCCGCCGCCGAGGACGGTCACGCGGACGCCCTCGCGGCGCGCGAGTCTCAGCGCGGTGACGATCTCGTCGGCACCGCGCGTCTCGATCAGCCACTCCGCCGGACCGCCGACCTTGAAGGTCGTCAGCGGCGCGAGCGGAACGTTCGCCCGTACCCGATCGGCGCCGAACGCCAGGTCGAGCGACGCGCGGAACGTCGTCACGACGGAGACGACTCCACTGCCATGAGCGCACGTTCCTGCGCGATGAGCGCCGCCAGCGCTTCTCGCGGCGTGCAGACGACGAAGGAAATCGCATCGCCGGGAGACAGCTGGCCGGCCACCGCGATGTCGGCCGTGATGACCGTCGCGATCTTCGGGTAGCCGCCGGTCGTCTGACGATCCGCCATCAGGAGGATCGGCAGACCCGACGCCGGCACCTGCAGCACACCGAGCGGCGTCGCGTCGGAAATGATGTCGGCGCCCCGCGCGTGCGTCAGACGCGGTCCATCCAGACGGAATCCCATGCGATCGGACTGCTGGCCGATGACATACGGCGCCGATTGCAGCACGTCGAGGCTGTCCGCGCTGAAGTAATCGGCCTGCGGTCCCGGCAGCACGCGAATCCGCGCCTGGTGATCGGGCAGCGGCACATGACGCGGCGCCGCAGGCGGCGTCGATCGCGTATGCGTCGCGTCGCCGAGCACCAGGCGATCGCCGGCTCGGAGCGCGCGTCCGTCCAGGCCGCCCATCGCGCTGATGAGGTGAGTGGACCGGCTCCCGAGCACCGGCAGCGTCGCGATGCCGCCCGCAATCGCGAGGTAGGCACGCGCGCCGCGGCGCCGCGCGCCGAAGCGCAGCCGCGATTCGGCCGACGCGACGAAGGGAGCGTCCATCGGCACCGCGCGTCCGTCGAGCGTGAGATCGAATTCGGCTCCGGCCACGGCGATCACGCGCTCGGTCTCGAACTCGAGCTCGGGACCGAGCAGCGTGATCTCGAGGCCGGCTGCGCCGCGATCGTTGCCGACGAGCGCGTTCGCGAGCCGACAGGAGAACGGATCCATCGGTCCGGCGACGGGGACGCCACGCGCCTGAAACCCCCAACGGCCGGAATCCTGCACCGTCGTGAGCATGCCGGGCTTGATCACGCGGACGGCCATCGGTCGTACTCCTCGCGCGCGATCCGCACGAACTGTGCGGCGTCGCCGGCTTTCAACAGGAACGGCTCGGCGCGAGCCGGATCGAATGGCTTTACCGGCGTGCGCCCGATCAACTGCCATCCGCCGGGCGTCTCGGCCGGATAGATTCCGGTCTGCACGCCGGCGATGCCGACCGAGCCGAGCGGCACGCGCACGCGAGGCGTCGCGTGCCGCGGCATCGCGATGCGGCGATCGACGATGCCCATGTACGCGAAGCCCGCGACGAAGCCAAGCATGAAGACGCGGTAGGTGGCCGACGTGTGCAGTCGAATGACTTCGTCCTCGCTGACGTGCGCGAATGCCGCGACGCTCGCCAGATCCGGACCGAGCTCGCCACCGTAGCACACCGGAATGCTGATCGGAGCGCTCGTCGTCCGCACGCGCGTTTCGGGCCGCGTGAGCGCGTGCTCGACGCGCGTCATCAGCGCGTCGTAGTCGACGCGCAATGGATCGAAGTAGATCGCAACCGACCGATACGTCGGCACCACGTCGCAGACGCCGGCAATCTCCGCGCACTGCACCGCGTCGGCCAGCGCAATCGTCCGCGCGTTGACCTCGACGTCGATGCGCTCCTCGAATTCCACGAACAGCGCAGAGTCGCCGGCCGGAATGATCCTGGGCATTGGTTCGCTCGGCTGAAAGCCGCGCTACAGGTGCACGTCCGTTCTCGCGCGACACCCGAATCTGTAGCGCGAGCCTTTCAGGCGAGCGCTCACGGAGCCTTTCAGGCGAGCGCCTCCCGCGGCCCCTCCAGCGCCGTCAGCAGCTTCTGATGAATTCCCCCGAACCCGCCGTTCGACATGAGGACGACGAGATCGCCGCGGCGGTGTTCACGAACCACGATCTGGACGATGCCGTCGAACGATTCGGCTTCGCGGGCGGACTGTCCCCGTGCCTTCAAATCGCGCACGAGCCGTGGCACCGACAACCGTTCCGCTTCGGGCAGCTTCGATCGAAAGACCGGCGCGATGAGGACCTCGTTCGCCGAGCCGAACGCCTTTGCGAAATCGTCCTGAAACACGGAGCGGCACGACGAAGCGGACCGCGGCTCGAACACCGCCCAGATGCGCGCGTCCGGGTTCGCCGCGCGCAATCCGGCAAGCGTCTCCGCCACGGCCGTCGGGTGGTGCGCGAAGTCGTCGTACACCGTGACGGCATCGGCCACGCCGACGACCTCTAGCCGCCGCTTGATCCCGCCGAACAGGCGCAGCCCCTCGGCGATCCGCTCAGCACCGATGCCGACCTCAGCCGCGACGGCGATCGCGGCGAGCGCGTTGCGAACGTTATGGATGCCGACGAGCGGCATGTCGAACGCGCCGAACGGCGAACCGTGATGCCGCACCCTGAAGCGCGTGGCCGTCCCCGAGGTCTCGATGTCGTACGCGTGCCAATCGACGTCGCTGCCCGTGCCGAACGTCTGGACACGCGACACAGCGCCCGTCAGGAGCTCGCGCGCGCCCGCGCTGTCGGCGCCGACGAGCAGCAGCCCCTTGCGCGGCACCAACCGCACGAGGCGACGGAACGCGAGCATCACGGCATCGAAATCGGTGTAGATGTCCGCGTGATCGAACTCGACGTTGTTCACGACTGCGATGTCGGGAAGGTACTTGAGGAACTTCGCCGTCTTGTCGAAGAAGGCGCTGTCGTATTCGTCCCCTTCGATGACGAAATCGCGTCCCTGTCCCATTCGATAGCTCGATCCGCGGTCGCCGAAGTTGCGGGCGATGCCGCCGACGAGAACGGTCGGATCGACGCCGCCGTGCGTCAACAGCCACCCGGTCAGCGACGTCGTTGTCGTCTTGCCGTGCGTGCCCGCGATCACGATCGACCGCGCGCCCCAAAGAAAATGCTCGCGGATCGCCTCCGGCAGCGAGCAGTACCGGATCTTTCGATCGAGCACTTCTTCGAGCTCGGGGTTGCCGCGGGAGATCGCGTTGCCGACGACGACGAGATCGAGATCGCCGGTGATGTGATCGCCACTGTAACCGGTGAGGGTCGGGATGCGTTCCGACGCCAGAAAATCGCTCATCGGCGGATACACGTCCTGATCGGACCCGCGGACGTCGAGTCCCTTCCGCTTGAGCATCGCGGCAAGCGTCGCCATCGCCGTCCCGCAGATGCCGATGAAGTGGATCCGCCTCACATTTGGTCCTTGGTGCTCAGACAACCGCACTTTCCTCGATCACCATCCGCGGGTGCTTGTCGGCGATGACTCGACAGCTGACGCCGAGCGGCAGCGTCATCGCGGGACTGATCGTGTGGCCCGACGGGAAACCAAGCAGCACGGGACCTGGAAAATCGCGGAACAGCGTCGCCATCACGTCGCGCGCCCTGATGTCGCCCGACGGCTCGTCGCATTCCGGCAGCTCGCCGATGACGACTGCAGACGCTCGCGCCAGAAGACCTGTCTGGCACAGTTGCGTGATCATCCGGTCGAGCCGGTACGGACGCTCGCGGACTTCGTCGAGGAAGAGCACGTAGCCCTGAGGAGGATCGAACGCAAACGGGGTGGCGAGCGACGCGAGGAGCTGCGTCAGCGTGCCTCCGAATAACGGACCCGCCGCCTCGCCGGCTCGCAGCGATTCGACGGCCGATCCGGTCAGCTCGCCAGCCGGCTCGGGACGACACACGGCTTTGGTGAACGATTGAACGTCGTAGCCGGCGGCGCCGCGACCGAGACGGCCCGCGAGCATCGGCCCGTGAAACGCGATCACGCCGCAGCCGATCGTCAGAAAAGTCAGGAGCGCCGTGAGATCGCTGTACCCGATCAACGGTTTCGGCGTCCGCCGGATCTCGTCGCGGTCGAGCAGCGGCAGCACTTGCGCGCTGCCGTAGCCGCCGCGGACGCCGACGATGCCCGCGATCGACCCGTCGCGCCATGCCGCGCGCAAGGCTGCCGCGCGCGCATCACGCGATCCGGCCACGTACCGATCGCGCGCGAACACCGAGTCGTCGTAGACGGGAATGAATCCGAGGCTGCGAATCTCGTCAATCCCCTGGTCGAATTCGTCGCGCCGGAACGGACTCGCGGGCGCCACCACGGCGAGGCGATCCCCTCGAGCGAGGGCGCGCGGCTTGAGCATCACAGGTAGCGCGCCATCTCCCGAGCGATCGCCTGATGCTCGTCGCGGCCGATGGCGGCGCGCAGCTGCCGGCCGCCGAGCGGCCGCGGACCGACCGGCGCAGCGAGAAACCGCTCTTTTGCGCGCTGCTGCCGCTTCAACGCATCCTCGACGCGCGAAAGACGCAACCGCTCGTCCTCGACCGCGTGAACGATCTCTTCGAGCGCCGCCGCCTGTGTATCGTGATCGCCCGAGCAGACCAGCACGCCGTCGCATCCCGCCTCGATCGCCATCACTGCGGCGCGCGGCACCGGATATTCGTTCGCCACCGCCTTCATTTCCAAATCGTCGCTCAGGATGACGCCATCGAAGCCGAGCTCGCCGCGCAGGATGTCGCCGACAATCCGCCGCGACAGCGTCGCCGGGCGAGTGTCGTCGAGCGACGGCACGAACACGTGCGCGGTCATGATCGTCGCGACGCCCGCTTCGATCGCCGCCTTGAAAGGCACGAACTCCGTTTCTCGCAGCCGCTCCGGCGGGTGCTCGACGAGCGGCAGCTCGTGGTGCGAGTCGGTGCTCGTATCGCCGTGCCCCGGAAAGTGCTTCCCGCACGCAGCGATCCCTTCCGCCTGCAGCGTCCGCACGATCGCGCCGCCGAGCCGCGCGACGTCGGCCGCCTGCTCGGCCAGCGCACGATCGCCGATGACCGGGTTCTTCGGATTGGTATGCACGTCGAGGACCGGTGCGTAGTCGAGCGTCACGCCGACCGCCTTGAGCTCCAAGGCGAGGGCGCGGGCAAAGCGCTCCGCGAGCCGCTGGTCGCCGCTCCGCCCGAGCGTGATCATCGGCGGCCATTCGGTGAATGGCGCCTTCAGGCGCGCGACGCGTCCGCCTTCCTGATCGATCGACACCCACAGCGGGAGGTCGGCGGCGAGTCGCGACGCTTCGTAGGACAGCTCGGCCACCTGATCCGGATCGGCGACGTTTCTGGCGAACAGGATGACGCCGCCAAGGCTGAATTGCCTGACGAGCGACCGTAACTCAGGCGGAACCTGATGACCGTTGAACCCGACGATCAGGAGCTGGCCGATCCGACGACGAAGAGCGTTGGGCGACACTCACGTGATTCTACCAACCATTGGCGGCCGCGTCCGTCCAACGCCAGAGATGCGCGCCGCGCTCCGTCCGCTCGCTCGCCGTCCTGGTCTGTCGGCGACGATCATTCTGACGCTCGCTCTCGCCATCGGCGCGAACAGCGCCATCTTCTCGGCGGTCGACGCCGTGTTGTTGCAGCCGCTGCCGTTCCCGAGCGCCGATCGTCTTGTCGCGGTGTACGAGCGCAACCGTGCGCTTCGCCAGGCGACACAGCTCGTGGCGCCCGGACGACTCGAAGAATGGAACGCGCGCAACCACACCTTCGACGGGCTTGCGGCGATGTATTTCGAAAACATGACCGACACGACCGGCGCGCTGCCGGAACGGGTGGCGGCCATGCGCACGTCGCCAAGATTTTTCGCCGTTCTCGGCGCCGCTCCGGCGCTCGGCCGGACGCCGACGCCCGAAGAAGAACGCTTCGGAGGGCCTCCGGTCGCCGTCGTGAGCGACGCGTTCTGGCGCGACCGGCTGAACGGCGACCCGTCGGCAGCCGGCCGCAAACTGATCCTCGGCGGCGTGATCTACACGATCATCGGCGTCATGCCGGCTGCATTTCGATATCCGACCGAGCGCACCGAGGTATGGCTGCCCACGCGGGCGCCTGCGAGTTTTCTGCAAGTACGCACGGCAAGGCTCTACACGGCGTTCGGCAGGATGAAGCCTGGCGTCACGATCGACGAGGCGCAGGCGGATCTCGACGGCGTTCAGGCGCGTCTCGGCGAGGAGTTTCCGCAAACCGATCGCGGATGGGGATCGGCTCTCGTGCCGATGAAGGAAGAGCAGATCGGCGGAGTGCGCCGATCGCTGTGGCTGCTTCTCGGCGCCGTCGCGCTCGTGCTGCTCGCCGCCTGCGGCAACGTCGCGTGTCTCATGCTGGCCGACGCGGTGCGGCGCGAGCAGGAGATCGCGATCCGGTTCGTGCTCGGCGCGCATCGCCGGACGGTCGTCGGCCAGCTGCTCGTCGAAGGTGTCGTGCTCGCGGTCATCGGCGCCGCCGCCGGTCTGCTCATCGCGTACGGGGGCATCGCCGCACTCCGCGCCGCGGCGGCGGAATTGCCGCGAATTGCCGATGTTCGCCTCGATCTGCGGCTCGTCATCCTGACGTTTGCGGGCGGTGTCGCGACGACGCTGCTGTTCGCGCTCGCGCCGGCGCTGCAGGCGACACGCCACGACGGCGTTGATGCGCTCGCGCGCGGCGGCCGCGGCTGCGTCGGAGGACGCCAGCGTGTGCAGCGCGTGCTCGTCGCCGGCCAGATCGCGCTCGCGATCGTGCTGCTCGTTGGCGCCGCGCTGCTCATCCGAAGCTTCGAGCGGATGCAGCACATCTCTCCCGGCTTCGATCCGGAACACGTGCTCACGTTTCGTATGAGCGCGCAGTGGAGCGAGCGCGCGGACGCGGTCGTCCAGCGGCAGGCACGAACGATCGTGCGGCTGAATGCCTTACCAGGCGTGGAATCGTCCGCGTTCAGCCAGCTCGTACCCGGCGGCCTCACCATCCCGCCCGGCGAATTCCAGATCGCCGGACGAGATCGATCCGAGAAGACCTTCGCTATCGGACGGTCCGTCAGCGCCGGCTATTTCCGGACGCTGCACATTCCCATTCTCGCGGGCGGCACCTGCAGCAGCGATCCGTCGACGCCGCCGTTCTCGAAAGTGCTCGTCACCCGCGCGTTCGCCAATCGCTTCTTCCCCTCGGAGAGTCCCATCGGTCATGTCATGACGTGGTCCGGCATGCCGCCGGACCTCCGCGGCGAGATCGTCGGCGTCGTTGGAGACGTGACGGAGAACGGCCTGCTGTCGGGCGCGCCGCCAATCGTCTATTGGTGCACCTACAACCCGTACTGGCCGGATCCGTACTTCCTCGTGCGCACGGCGTCGTCGCATCCGGCTTCGATGGCCGACATCCGCGCCGCGCTTCGGGAAATCGAGCCGCAGCGCGCGGTCTACGCGGTTCGGCCGTTGAACGAGCTCGTCGCGGCGTCGATCGCTCAGCGGCGCGTCAACACGATTCTGCTCACGCTCTTCGCATCGACGGCGTTGCTGCTCGCGGCGATGGGTCTGTACGGCGTGCTCTCTCAGCTCGTCGCGTCACGAACGCGCGAGATCGGCGTGCGAATGGCGCTCGGCGCACGAACCGGACAGATTCTCGCTCGTCGCTCGTCAGGCGGCCGCAGTGACCGCCCTTGGAATCGCCGCCGGGCTCGCCGGCGGATTCGCCCTCGCGCGGCTCATGGGCACGCTCGTGTTCGGAATATCGACGCGCGATCCCCTCACGTTCGTCGCCGTTCTAATCGTGCTTGCATGCGTTGCCGCCGCCACCGCGTATGTTCCAGCGCGTCGAGCGGCGCGTCTCGATCCGGTCGACGCCCTCCGCATCGAGTAGATACGGAACGGCTGTCCCCTTATCTCGATCCATGGACCGCGACGTGCGCGAACTATAATTTTGCCGGTGCACATCGCCTGTTCGGCGCCGACGCGCATCGATCTCGCCGGGGGCACTATCGACATCTGGCCGCTCTACCTTTTCCATGATGGCGCGACGACGCTGAACGCGGCGATCAGCCTGCGCGCGCACGCCGACATCGCAGCACGCTCGGATGGCCGCGTCGAGCTTCGATCGATCGACACCGATCGCGGCGCCGGCGCCGCTCACTGGTCCGAGCTCGATTCCACCGGCGACCTGTCGCTGCTCGCGCTGCTCGCGCGCCATTACCGGCTCGACAACGCGATGCTGACGACGCGGGGCGAATCGCCGGCCGGCGCGGGCATCGCCGGATCGTCGGCGCTGACGATTGCCGTGTGTGGGGCGCTCGCCAGGTGGACGGGCGCGTCGGAAGATCCTGAACACATCTTTCAGGTCGCGATGAACGTGGAGTGTCAGACAATCAAGGTGCCGACAGGCGTTCAGGACTACCGACCGGCGCTGTACGGCGGAATCGCCGCCGTCGAGCTGCGCGTCGACGGCATCAAGCGCGTCGCGCTCGACGTCGACGCGCGCGAGCTCGAACGGCGCATCGTGCTCGCCTACACCGGCGCGCCGCGCAATTCCGGCACGAACAACTGGGAGATCACGAAAAAACACATCGACGGCGACCGGCACATCTTCGATTGTTTCGAGCGCATCCGCGACACGTCCATCGCCATGCGGCAGGCGCTGCAGCGCGGGAAGTGGGACGAGGTCGGGCGTCAGATCGCGACCGAGTGGGACAACCGGAAGCGGCTCGCGCCCGGCGTCACGACGCCGACGATCGAAGACCTCATCGCGCGCGCCCGCGCGGCCGGCGCGACGGCGGCGAAAGTGTGCGGCGCGGGCGGAGGCGGATGCCTGTTCTGCTACGGGCCGCCGGAATCGCACGACGCCATTCGGAACGCCGTCGCGAGCGGCGGCGCTCGTCTTCTCGATTACCGCATCGAGGCCGAAGGCCTGCGGACGCGGGCCGCAGATGCACCCGAATAGGCGATGGACAACAGGGCAATCGCGCGGATCCTTCGGGAGATTGCCGACCTGCTGGAGATCAAGGACGCGAATCCGTTCAAGATTCGCGCGTACCGCAACGGCGCCGACATCGCCGCCAATCATCCGCACGAGCTGAATACGCTCGACGAAGCCGGCTTGCGCGAGATCCCGGGAATCGGAAAGGACCTCGCGACGCGCATCCGCGAGGTCGCCGAATCGGGCGACGCCGCGTTTCATCGCGAGCTCGTCGCCGAATTCCCGCCCACCATCCTCGATTTGCTCCATCTGCAGGGTGTCGGTCCAAAGACCGTTGCGATGCTCTATCGCGAGCTCGCCGTCCGGACGATTGACGATCTCGAAGCGGCCGCGAAAGACGGCCGCGTGCGATCGCTGCGCGGGATGGGTCCGAAAAAGGAGGCGTCGATCCTCAAAGCGCTCGAGGAACGGAAGCGATTCGCCGGCCGGCATCTTCTGCCCGATGCGCACGACGCCGCCGCCGCGCTCGTCGGATATCTGCGGGAGCGCGCGCCCGATGCCGTCGTCGAACCGGTCGGCAGCCTGCGGCGCGGATGCGACACCTGCGGCGATCTCGACCTGCTCGCGAGCGGCGCACCGCCCGGACTCATGGATCAATTCGTCGAGTACCAGCAAGTTGAGCGAGTGCTCGGCCACGGCGACACGAAGTCGAGCATCCTCCTCGAAGGCGGCTTCCAGGCCGACCTGCGGCTCGTCGCCGCCGACAGCCGCGGCGCGGCGCTCCAGTATTTCACCGGGTCGAAGGGGCACAACATCGCCCTGCGTGACCGCGCGATCGGCCGCGGCTTCAAGTTGAACGAATACGGATTGTTCCGAACCACCGACGACGTGCGCGTCGCCGGCGAGCGTGAGGAGGAGATATACGGCGCCCTCGATCTGGATTGGATTCCACCGGAGCTGCGCGAGTTACGCGGCGAGATCGAGGCGGCCGAAGCGCACGCGCTGCCGCGGCTGATCGAGCGTGCCGACCTGCGCGGCGATCTGCACAGCCACACGACCGCGACCGACGGCAGGGACGATATCCGAGCGATGGCCGATGCGGCGCGCGCAGCCGGCCTCGAGTATCTCGCGATCACCGATCACAGCCAGTCGCTGGCCATGGCGAACGGCCTCGACGAGCGGCGCGCCGCCGATCACGCGTCGCGGATCCGCGCGGTCGACGCGGAACGCCCAGGCATCCGGCTGCTCGCGGGCATCGAATGCGATATCAAGCCGGACGGCACGCTCGATCTGTCGAATGGTTGCCTCGCGGAGCTCGATCTCGTTGTCGCGTCGGTGCACTCCGCCTTCAACCAGGATCGGCGGCAGATGACCGACCGCCTGCTGCGCGCCATCGAGCATTCTCACGTCGACATCCTCGGCCATCCAACCGGACGGCTGATCCTCAGGCGTGAACCGTATCCGGTCGACGTCGACGCCGTCGTCGACGCGGCGGCGCGACACGGCGTGGCGCTCGAGATCAACTGTCAGGTCGATCGGCTCGACCTGAACGATGCGCATGCCAAGCTCGCGCGCGATCGCGGCGTCCGGCTCGTCATCTCGACCGACGCGCACTCGCGCCATGCGTTCGGCCGTCTGAGGTGGGGAATTCTCGTGGCGCGTCGCGCGTGGCTGCGTCCGGCCGATGTGCTCAACACGCTTCCGTTCGACGAGCTGCGCGCATCGCTGCGAAGGAACCGTCCGTGAGACTGCCGATGCTCTCGTCCGACGACAAGCTCGCCGAGATTCGGCGTCTGTACTTCAGCGCGACGCGCCAGACCATCGACGCCGACCTGACGAAGGCGCTCGATCTCCTGAAGTCGATGGCCAGCGAGGAAGAGCGCGAGCGGGCGACCGTCTACATGGAAGGCCTCGCCCAGATGCGCTCTGACTGGAACCGGAAAAGTAAGAAGAAGCGTTAACCCTTCCCGCTCAAGTTCGCGACGACGCGCTTGCGCGCGGCGATGCGGAGCGCCTCGGGAATGTTGCGATCGACCGATAGCTGCGACATGTCGCGGTTGTTGAGGCGCCCCATGAAATTGAGCGACAGCGCGAGCGGCGTCTTCGGATTCTTGATCAGGCCGAGCACCACGTTGTAGCTCTTCGTCCACGCGCGGTTGCTGGCGATGATGCGGAGCACCTCTTCCGAGAGGCTGGCCATCCGTGAATACGCCTCGATCTCCGGCCCGGTCAGCTTCGGACTGCTCAGCACCGCCGCCGAGATCATCTTGTTCGGATCTCTGATGAGCATCGCGCGCATCTCGCGCGACCCTTTCACCGCTGCCTTGAGCCGCTCGGAGAATCCCATCTTCGCGAGCCGCTGCGTCGCCGTCTCGCGGTCCTCGTTCTCGTCGACAGCGAACGCGTCCGCCTCGCCGACGTCGATCAGCGGATCCTCCGGCGCGGACGCTTCCACGTCGAGCTGCGGGATCTCGTCCGGAAACACTCCACGATCGGCGAAGAATTCGCGCAGTCCGATCGGCACGTCGGACCGGGCGAGAAACGTCTTGAGCGCCTGCTCGGGAATCCGGTTCAGAGTGTCGTCGGCCGTCTCGCGGATCTCGGCGTCGCGGTCCTCGAGCAGCAGCACCAGGATGGCGAGCTGCTCGTATGCGCGCGGTGCGAGCGCGCCCTGCGCCGCGAGGAGGCGGACATCGCGCTCGACCTCGCCTCGCTTGAAGGCATCGAGAAGGGGAGTTGGGTCAATCACCGTCTTTGGAGGTAATCCCTGTAGTTTGTGAGATTGAGTCGACGCGTGACGATTTCGCCGGTCTTCCCCAGCGGCTTCGCGTCGGCGCCGTTCAGCGTCAGCGCGATTGCGCCGGCGTCGCCCGCCGTCAGCACCATCTCGCGGCGCACATCAATACTCTGCCGCTCTCCGGCCTGAAGCAGACGATCGATCTTCTTCTGACCGTCGACGGTGGCCGACACCCAGCACGGGCTCTTGACGCTCAGTCCGACCGTCAGCTTGTCCTCGATCGGCGCGGCCGGCCGCGGTGGGCTGGCAGATGCGACGGGCGGTGCAGCGGTTGATGGTGGCGCCGGCGCCGCGGACGGCAGCGTTTCTGCGGCCGGAATCGAAGACGGCGCCGGCAGCGGATCCTCGAAGAATCGAGGCGACGGCTTCGCCGGTTCGGGCGTGTTCGCGGCAGGCGGCGTCTGCGAGGTCTGCATCATCCGGCGGCCGGCGTTGCCGAAATACAACACGACCGCGGCGACAGGCACACTGATCGCGATGAGGCGCAGGAAGGTGCTCGCCATCCGCCGATCGCTTTCGACCGCCTCGTGATCTTCGACATGCTCCGATGGCGGGTGCCCCGCCGTGACCGCGTCGTGCGGAAACTGCGCGATGAATTCCTGAATCGTCGCCTCGGGATCGAGGCCGACCTCGATCGCGTACGAGCGGACGAATGCGCGGCTGAAGATGCCGCCCGGCAGGCGGGAAATGTCGTTGCGCTCGAGCGCTTCGAGAACGCTCATCGAGATCTTGGTGGCCGCGGCGATCTGCCGAAGCGAGATGCCTCGTCGCTCCCGCGCCTCGCGCAGCTTGCGGCCGAAGTCGCCGGGGATCCTGTCAGGGGCCATGTGCAGTGGGCAACGGTTTATGTTAGGGAGCCGGTTTCATGCTGTCAAACCGCGAACGAATCGTCCGCACGCGCTCGCGCAGCGATTCGCTCGACGTGAACAGGCCAATCGCCGCGATCCCTGCCGCGCCGGCGGCGGCGACATGGTCGAGCCGGTCGAGCGTGATGCCGCCGATGGCGAGAACTGGCACCGCAGTCGCTCGAACGATCGCGCGAAGCCCCTCGATACCGACGAGCGCCGTCGTGTCCGGCTTGGAAGCGGAGGCAAACACGGTTCCGGCGACGAGGTAATCGGCATCGCTCGCCGCCTTCGCCTCGCCGGGCGAGTGAATCGACCGGCCGACCAGCAGGGGACGCGGCATCAACCGGCGAGCTTCGGGAATCGAGAACGAGTCGCTTCTCAGGTGAACGCCGTCGGCGCCGGTCGCGATGGCGACGTCGACGCGATCGTTGACGACGATCCGCGTCGCGCTCCGCTTCGCGACGTCGACAACGGCGCGCACGAGCGCGCAGAGCGCGGCGCCGTCGAGATCGCGTTCGCGAACCTGAATGAGATCGACGCCCGCCTCGACCGCCGCCCTGGCCTGCGCCACCGGATTGGCGCGCCGGCGGTCGGTGACGAGACAGATCGTCACGGGCGGCCGGGACGCTCCGACAACGACACGTCGGGACGATCGCGCCCTTCGATGAATTCAGGGCGTCCCGAGCCCGTCGAGGGACGCGACGCGAAGACCAGCGCGAGATCGGCGAAGCCGGCGAAGAGGTTGACGAGTCCGAGGCCGGTGACGGCGCCGCGCACGAAATTGTTGGTGACGATCGGCTGGAGCGCCGGCCACGCCGCCGCAAAGTAATTGTGCTCCCAGAAGGCCGACCACGGCAGCACGATGAGCAGGAGGCCGACTTCGAGGAAGAACGCGACGTATACCAGCCGGCGGATCAGAACAATACCCTCACGCCTGGACCTTGCTCAACCGGCCGATGCGCGCCTCGATGTCGCGGTAGGCGCCCGCATCGGCCTGCAGCTCGAGCAGCACCGCGAGCGCGCGCGCCGTCTCACCGACCTGCTCGAGGCCTTCAGCCAGCTCGTACAACAGCTGGTGGCCGTCGTCGACATTCGGCGCCGGCGCCTGCGCCGCGCGCTCGAGCCATTCGAGCGCCTGCGGCATCTTGTCGCGATCGCGGTACAACCGTGCGATTAGCCACGAGGTCGAGAAACGCAGCTTCGGCGATCGCGATGCGTTCTCCAGCGCGCTGATGCATCCGTCGATGTCGCCCTTCGCGCGAAGCGCGAGACCGCGCTTGTATTCTTTCTCGGCGTCCTCCGCGCCGACGCGCTTCGACGCCTGTTCGCGAAGGTTGCCGAATACGCTGTCGAGATCGGCCGGTTCGGCGGCGGCAGGTTGCGCCTTCGCAGCCGGCGGCGGCGGCGCCGTCGCGCCAGGCTTGATGTCGTCGAGCACGATGCTGAGATCGACCTCGACGTCCTCGGAGGCCGCGTGAGCTTTCGACGGCGCCGGTGGCGGAGCGTCCTCCATGTCGCCGAGGATGGCGTCGAGATCGATGGCGTTGGCGCTCAGCTCGAACTGCTTCTGCTCGTCGCGCGCGCGCTTGGATGGAGGCGCCGCGCTCGGCTGCTTCTTCTCTTCGAGCTCGAGGATTTCGAGAATGTCCGCTTCGTTGGAATTCGTCTCTGTTGCGGCGTCTGTTTCGGCCTCCGGCTGTTCCGCCGACCCGAGCAAGCCGCCGAGCAGCTCGGTGCTCGTGAACGGCGTCTCGCCGCTCAACCGCTCCGCGATGATGCCGTCGGGATCGGGCTCGCCGAGGAGCTCCAGCGCGCGCCTGAACCGCTCGACGTTCGCGCGCTCCCACGGCTCGCGGGCCACCAGATCTTCCGAGATGAAGCGCGCCTCGCTCGCCGAGCCTGCGGCGATGTAGGCGTCGGCCAACTGCGCCTGCGCGCTGTACATCGTCGCTTCGAGCCCTCCGTCGACGCAGATCTCGACCAGTCGCATCAACGCCGGAATGTGATTCGGCAGGCGCGTGACGAACTCCTGCAGCGCGGCGGCCGCAGCGGCCCAGTCGCCCTCGCTCACGGCGTTTTCGGCGGCCAGCTCCACGACCTGGAAACCGGCTTCGGCGTGTGTCTCCGCGACGCTCCAGCCGAGCATCGCGATCTTCTCGCGGCGGCTCGAATCGTCCTCGAGCAGGCGCCGCACGATGGCGACCCCCTCCTCGGCCTTGTCGCCGCGCAGCCGAATGTCGGCAACCGTCATCAGCAGCTCCGGATCGTCGCCGGCGGTTTCGGCCGTCAGGTATTCGGCGGCCGTCTGCATATCGCCGCGCGCGAGGAACTTCCGCGCGAGCTCCGCCTTCAGCTCGGTGTCGTGCGCGTTGTGCGCCGACGCCTGGCGCAGCGTCTCCAGCGCCTCTTCCGTTTTTCCCTGCGACTCGAGGGCGGCGGCCAGCATGCGGAACTGTTCGACGGTCGTGGCGCACTCGCGCGCGCGCTCGATGTCGCCCGCGGCGAAATAGACGTCGAGCAGCTTCTCGCGAATCTCGTCGTCGTCGGGATTGAGCTTGGCGCCCTGGCGCAGCGCCTCGATCGCTTGCGGGTGGCGCCCCTTCTCGGCGAGCTCGCCCGCGATCTCCTTGAAGTCGCCGAGCGCGCCGCCGACGTCACCCATCTCGATGCGAGCGCCCGCGGCCGCCAGGCGGCCGTCGTAGTCCTCGGGATCGAGCGACCCGAGGCGCACGCGCGCCATCAGGGCACCCCGCGTGTCGCCGCGGCTCCTGCGGAGCTCGATGAGCGCGTTGAGATGCGCGCGCGCGTCCGCGTACAGCTTCTGGCTGCCGAGGATGTCCGACAGCTGCAGCAGCGAATGCTCGTGATCGGGTTTGAGCTTGAGGATCTTCTTGTAGAGCGCGCCGGCCTTGGCGGCCGCGCCTTCGTCGTTGAGATTGTTCGCGATCTCGATGAACTGCTCGATCGCCTTCTCGGTGTGGCCACCGCGCATGTACAGATCGCCGAGGGTGTTCTTCGCCGCCCAGTCGTGCGGCTGATCCTCGACGATGCGCACGAATTCCGCGATCGCGGCGTCGACCTTGCCCTGCCGGATCAGCTTCTCAGCGTTGCGCAGTGTTGCAGCGCGATCAAATGCCACTGGGAGTTCTAGTCAATCGTATCAAACAGCGTCGGAGGGCGGAACGAGCGGCGGTGCATTTCTGAGTAACCGAAGCGCGCGACCGCGTCGAGATGATCGGCGGTCGCGTACCCTTTGTGACGATCGAAACCGTAGCGCGGATCGCGGCCGTGCAGTTCCAGCATCTCGCGATCGCGCGTCACCTTCGCGACAATCGACGCCGCCGCGATCGCCGAGCAGCGGCGGTCGCCGTGCAGCACGCCGCGCTGCGCCATCGGCAGGTCGGGCACGCGGAACGCGTCGACGAGCACGATATCGGGCAGCGGCGCGAGCGCGAGCACGGCCCGCTGCATGGCCCGGAGCGATGCCTGGTGAATGTTGATGCGATCGATCTCCGAAGGGTCGGCGGCGGCAACGGCCCACGCCACCGAATGCATCAGAATGCGATCGAACAGACGCTCGCGCTCGGAGGCGGGTACGAGCTTGGAATCGCACACGCCGGGAATGTGACGATCCGGATCGAGGACGACCGCCGCGGCGACGACGGGGCCCGCGAGGCAGCCGCGCCCGACCTCGTCGACTCCCGCGACGTGCACGAATCCGACGCGGCGCAGCGCGTTCTCCAGCGTGCGCATCGCGGGGACACGAGTCATAAGGTCAGGTGGTCCGGGTAAGTCAGATGGGTTCTAGCTTTTCCCCGTGTCCTTCATGCGCGCGGCTTTACCCTTCAGATCGCGCAGGTAGTACAGCTTCGCGCGCCGGACCTTCGCCGACTTCGTCACCTCGACCTTCTGGATCGTAGGCGAGTGCAGGGGGAAGATGCGCTCGACGCCCTGGCCGAACGACACCTTGCGCACGGTGAACGACGCGCGCGTGCCGCCGCGATGGACGCCGATGACCACACCTTCGAAGATCTGGATGCGCTCCTTGTCGCCCTCGCGCACCTTCACGTGGACCCGCACGGTGTCGCCTGATTTCATCGCCGGCCGATCGGCCAACTGCGACTTTTCGACCAGCTCAATCGCGCCCATGATTCCTCGCCTGTCCTTTCTGCAACTCTGCGGACCTGCCGTCCTGCAATTCTCGCAGAATCTGTTTCTCTTCTTCGTCCAAAACCGCGCCGTCCAACAGGTCCGGCCGCCGCTCGAGCGTCCGTGCCACCGCCTGCCGCTTCCGCCAGCGACGGATTTCGGCGTGGTTTCCCGAAAGCAAGACGTCGGGAACCTTCAGGACTCGCTCAGCTGACGCCGTCGCGCTCCCCGCATTTCCGGCGCCGCCGCGGCACGCGATCTCCGGCGGCCGGGTGAACTGCGGAAAATCGAGCAACCCGCGGCTGAACGAGTCTTCAGCGACCGATTGTTCGTCTCCCACCACGCCAGGAACGAGGCGCGCGACGGCGTCGACGACGACCAGCGCCGCGAGTTCGCCACCCGACAGCACGTAGTCGCCAATCGAGATTTCGTCGGTCACGCGCTGGCGAATCCGATCGTCGAACCCTTCGTACCGCCCGCACAGCAGCACGAGGTGCGGCTGCCCGCTGAGACGCTGCGCGTCGACCTGCGTGAACCGCTTTCCCTGCGGCGACGTCAGGATCACCGTCAACGGCCCCACGCGATCCGTTTCAATCGCGTCGAGCGCGCGGAAGAACGGATCCGGCTTGAGCACCATCCCGGGTCCGCCGCCGTACGGCACGTCGTCGACCACGCGGTGCCGATCGGTCGTGAAATCGCGCAGGTCCCGCACCTTCACGTCGAGCGTTCCGCGCTCGATCGCGCGTCCCACGATGCCGGCGGCGAGCGGCGCCTGGACCATCGCGGGAAAGATCGTGACGATGTCGACGGTCACGAATTCAGATCCAGCAATCCCTCTGGCGGCTCGACGACGATCCGCTTTCCCGCCGGGTCGATGGTCGTGCAGATCGCGGTCGCCAGCGGAATCAAAATCTCGCCGCGCGCGCCGGCCACCACGAGCCGGCTGCGATCGACCGTGCCTTCGACGTCGGTGACCGTGCCCACGCGGTCGCCGCCGCGCGTTTCGACGCGGCAGCCGATCAAATCGTGGCGGTAAAACGTGCCGCCCGGCAGCGCCGCGAGCCGATCGACCGGCACGCGCAGCTCGTATCCCGCCAGCGCCTCAGCATCGTTCATCGTCTCGATTCCCTCGATCCCGATCACGGGCCGCTCGCGCTGAAAGCGAACCGTGCTGATGCGCAGCGCTTCGACGCGCCTGTTCCGCTCGATGAACAGCTCGGCGCCGGGCTGAAACCGCTCGTCAGGAAAATCGGTCTCGAGGTTGACGATCACCTGCCCGCGATTGCCGTGCGCGCGAGCGATCCGCCCGACGACGGCCATCTCGTCCCAGATCATGAGATTGCTGATTGCAGATTGCTGATTGCTGATTGCTGATTGATTTCAGATTGTTGATTGATTTCAGATTGGACTCAATCAATCTGAAATCTGAAGTCTGAAATCAGCAATCTCCACAAGTTTCAGCGTCCCTCCCGTATCTCCAACGTGACCTGCTTGCCTTCGCGCTCGCCGGCTGTCGACGCGAGCGTCCGCAGCGCCGCCGCCGTGCGGCCCTGCTTGCCGATGACTTTGCCGATATCGGTTGGCGACACGAACAGCTCGATCAGCGTGACGTGCTTGTGCTGCGACTCGGTGACGCGCACGTCGTCGGGACGATCGGTCAGCGCCTTCGCCAGGACCTCGACGACTTCGCGCACGCCGGCCACGTTACTTCGCCTCGGCCGCCGCCGGCGCAGCCGCCGCCGGCGCGGGCGCCGGCGTCAGATGCCGCGCGATCAGCGTGCGCACGGAATCGGACGGCTGCGCGCCCTTCTTCAGCCAGTAGTCGACGCGCTCTTTGTCGACCTGCACGACGGCCGGCCTGCTGCGCGGGTTGTAGTGCCCGAGGATTTCGACGAACGAGCTGTCGCGCGCCGTACGCGAATCGGTGACGACGACGCGGAAGAACGGACGCTTCTTGGAACCGGCCCGACGCAAACGGATGACGACCATCTGACACTCCTGAAATGACGCTCGAGGCTCGAAATCCGCGCGTCTGATTCGCTTCGCTGGCAGCCCTAAAGGGCTGCGCTACCGACGCGGCGACACCGTGTGTCAGCTCCTGGTAGCGCAGGCCTCGAGGCCTGCCTTCGAGCACCGCCCTATCGACGGTTGCGAAGCATCTGCATCGCCTGGCGGCGCGCCTTCTTGCTGCCGCCGCCCGAGAGCCCGGCCATCCCGCCGAGCTGTTTCAACATCTTCTGCATCTGCACGAACTGCTTCAGCAGACGATTCACTTCTTCGACCGACGTCCCGCTGCCCTTCGCAATCCGCTTGCGGCGGCTGCCGCTGATGATGTGCTGTTTGCGCCGTTCGTCGGGGGTCATCGAGTTGATGATCGCCTCGACGCGAGTGATCTGTTTCTCGTCCGGCTTGTTCTCCGCGAGCGCCTTGATGCTGCCCATCCCCGGCAGCATCCCGATGATCTGCTCGAACGGCCCCATCTTGCGGATCGTCTTCAACTGGTCGCGGAAGTCTTCGAGCGTGAACTCGTTCGCGCGAATCTTCTCTTCAAGCCGCTCGGCGTCCTCCTGATCGATCGCCGCCTCGGCGCGCTCGATGAGCGACAGCACGTCGCCCATACCGAGAACGCGCGACACGAACCGATCGGCATGGAACGCCTCGAAATCCTCGAGCCGCTCGCCGACGCCCGCGAACGCGATCGGCACACCGACGACCGATACCACCGACAGCGCGGCGCCGCCGCGCGCGTCGCCGTCGAGCTTCGTCAGCGCGACGCCGGTGACGCCGACGCGCGCGTTGAACTCGCCCGCGCTCTTGATCGCATCCTGGCCCGTCATCGCGTCGGCGACGAACAGCCGATCCGAAGGATCGGTCGCCCGCTGAATCGCCACGAGCTCGTGCATCAACTCGTCGTCGATGTGCAGACGCCCCGCCGTGTCGACGATGACGGTGTCGAACCCGAGGTTTGCGGCCTCTGCCACAGCCCCCCTGGCGCGCTCGACCGGATCCATTTGACCGGCGGGATCATGGACCCGCAATCCCGCTTTGTGGCCGACGACATTCAACTGCTGAATCGCGGCCGGACGCTTCACGTCGGTCGAGACGAGCAGCGGATGGCGTCCCTGCTTCGCCAGCCACATCCCGAGCTTGCCCGTCGTCGTCGTCTTGCCGGCGCCCTGCAGCCCCAGCATCAGGATGACGCGCGGCCGCTTGGTGGACGGCTGCAGTCCGCCTTCGGCGTCGCCGAACAACGCGACCATCTCATCGCGCACGATTTTCACAACCTGCTGCGACGGGGAGAGGCTGCGCAGCACCTCTTCTTCCATCGCGCGGTCACGCACGCGGTCGATGAACGCCTTGACGACCTTGAAGTTGACGTCCGCCTCGAGCAGGGCGAGCCGGATCTCGCGAAGCGCCGTCTCGATGGCCTCGGGCGTCAGCCGGGTTTCACCCCTCAGCGCCTTGAATACGTCCTGAAGTCGATTACTGAGGGTCTCGAGCATGGCCCGGCTAACTCACTCTACGGCAAACGCTTATCGTAGCTGACGGGCTGGCGGACTGTCAAACAGCGGGCGGTCTACTTCGCGGCCATCTCCGTGCGCAGGGCCTGCAGCTTCGTGCTGGCGTTACGAATGGCGGCGACGACGGCGGTGGTTCCCGCCGTTTCGTCGTCGACCTCCGCAATCGCCTTTTCGAGCACCGCGAGCGTGGTTTCGACCTGCGAAGCCGTCACGTTTTCGGATTGCCGGACGAGCGTCTCGACGAGATCGAGACACGCCCGAACCACCTTGGTGGCCGCTTCATTGCGGGTCGAGCTCCGTTCGGCGGAACGCATGCCGACCATCAGGAAATCGCGGCTTGCGGTCAGTTGACCTTTGACGCTCATTCGTCTCCGAACTCCGTTACACGCTGGACAGCTTGTGTCCCAGCTTTTCCTTCTTCGTCTTCAGATATCGGCGGGTCGACTCCGACGCCGGAATCTCGAGAGGCAGCCACTCGCTGACCGACAGCCCGTAGCCTTCGACCCCCACCAGTTTACGCGGATTATTGCTCAGGAGCCGCATCGACCTGATTCCGAGCTCGCGCAGGATTTGAACACCCATGCCGTAATCGCGCTGATCGGCCTTGAATCCGAGACGCTCATTCGCTTCGACGGTATCGAACCCTTCGTCCTGCAGCTCGTACGCCCGAATCTTGTTGGCGAGGCCGATGCCCCGGCCTTCCTGATTGAGATACAGCAGGACGCCTCGACCTTCGGCCGCGATCTTCTGCATGGCGGCGTCGAGCTGCGCGCCGCAGTCGCATCGCGCCGAATGGAAGACGTCGCCTGTCAAGCACGACGAGTGGACGCGGACGAGGACGTCCTTGCCATCCTTCATCTCGCCGCACACGAGCGCGATGTGCGAGTGCTTCTGCACCAGATCTTCGAAGGCGTGAACCTGAAAGTCGCCATACTCGGTGGGGAGCTTTGCGGTGGCGACGCGTCTGACGAGCGATTCGGTCCGCATGCGGTACTTGATCAGGTCGGCGACCGTGATCATCAGCAGGCGGTGCTTCTTTGCGAACTTCGTCAGCTCCGGCACGCGCGCCATCGTGCCGTCTTCGTTCATGATTTCACAGATGACGCCGGCAGGATACAGGCCGGCGATGCGCGCGAGATCGACGGCCGCTTCGGTCTGGCCCGTGCGCACCAGCACGCCGCCCGTCCGCGATCGCAGCGGGAACATGTGTCCGGGCCGGATCAGATCGGACGGCCGCGTCGCCGGATCGATGGCGGCAAGCACCGTCGCCGCGCGATCCGCCGCCGATATGCCGGTCGTGGTCCGGCCGCGCGCCTCGATCGACACGCAGAACGCCGTGTCGAATCGCGAGCTGTTCTGCGACACCATCAGAGGGATCTCGAGCTCGTCGAGCCGCTCCGGTGTCATCGACAGACAGATCAGCCCGCGGCCATAGCGCGCCATGAAATTGATCGCGTCGGGCGTAATCTTCTCCGCCGCGATTGTGAGGTCCCCCTCGTTCTCGCGATCGGCGTCGTCGACGACGATCACCATGCGGCCGGCGCGGATCGCGTCGGTCGCATCCTCGATGCGCGCGAACGGCTCGGACTTCCTCCGTGCGCCTTTGGCGATTTCCATCAGTGCGCCACCTCTCCCGGGCGGAGGCCGTGAATCGTGAGGCCGGCGAGCTCCGCCGCACGGACCACGTACTTGCCGACCATGTCGCATTCCAGATTGACCCGGTCGCGAATCTGCAGGGCGCCGAGATTCGTGTGGCTCATCGTGTAAGGCACCACCTGCACATCGAATCGATCCGTTCCGAGGCCCGCAACCGTCAGACTGATGCCGTCGACCGCGATCGATCCCTTGTGCACGATATACGGGGCGAGCAGCGACGGAAAGCTCACCGTGAGCCAGTGAAAATCGGCGTCCGGACGCAACTCTTCGACGTGGCCGATGGCATCGACGTGACCCTGCACGAAGTGACCGCCCAATCGGCTGTCTGCGCGCAGCGGCCGTTCGAGATTCAGCCGGCTTCTCGGCTCGAGCGCGCCGAGCGTCGAGACGCGAACGCTTTCGGGCCCGATGTCGGCCTGAAACTCGTTCGAGTCGGCGAGAATGACCGTCAGGCACACGCCGTTGACCGCCACGCTGTCGCCGCGTGAAAGCTCCGGAGCGATCGGCGCGGCGATCCGCAGGCGGAAACCACCGCTCGTCGGCTTGCGCTCGATCAGTTCTCCGACCGCTTCAACCAGCCCTGTGAACATACCCTTCGATGACGACGTCCGGACCAAGCGACTCGACGCGCCGTTCGAACAGCGCGGCGGATGAAAATCCGCGACCCGACAGCAATTCGACGCCGCCGTTTCCAAGCACGTGCGGCGTCACGTACAACCTGACGTAATCGACGAGCCCTTCGTCCCAGGCCGCCGCGTGCATCGCAGCGCCGCCTTCGAGCAGCAGCGATCCGATCTGCTGCTCTGCCGCGAGACGCTGGAACGTCTCGCGCAGGCCGTCGCCGGAGGCGTCGATCGTCGCGCCTGCGTCTTCCAATGGCTTCCGCAGTTCGGCACACCGAGACGCTTCGGGAGTACTCACGATCATGACAGGCCCGGCGCTCAGTGTCGAGAGTACCTTCGCATCGGGCGGCGTGCGCAGACGGCGATCGAAGATGACGCGAACGAGCGGCCGCTCTCGAAAGATGCCGCGCGCGGTCAGCTGCGGGTCGTCGGCGAGCACCGTTCCGACGCCGACGGCAATGGCATCGACCTGCGCGCGGACGCAGTGTGCATGGCGGTTTGCAGCAGCGGATGTGAGAAAGGTGCGCCGGCCGGATGTTTCCGCGATCCGGCCGTCAAGGCTGGCCGCCGCTTTCAGGATGACGAATGGACGCCCTTCGCGCATCAAGGTGAAGAAAGGACGGTTGAGCGACGCCGACGCGTCCGCGCCGAGTCCGACCTCCACATGCACGCCGTGCTCGCGCAGAAAGGCGAACCCGCGTCCGCTGACGATCGGGTTCGGATCTTCTGTCGCCGCGACGACGCGCCTGATGCCCGCTTCGAGAATGCGATGCACGCACGGAGGCGTACGGCCGTGGTGCGCGCACGGCTCGAGCGTGCAGTACAGCGTGGCGCCGCGCGCGCGTCCGCCGGCCTCGTCGAGCGCGTTCACCTCGGCGTGCGCTTCGCCGGCGCGATGGTGATAGCCCTGGCCGACGATGACGCCGTCGGCCGATACGACGATCGCGCCCACGACCGGATTGGGGCTCGTGCGCCCGAGGCCGCGGGCGGCGTGAAACAGCGCGCGCTCCATGTACGCCGCTTCCTTCGGAGAGCGCCCGGTCTGGATCACCATTTCTCTTCGAAGAGACCGTCGACGTACTCGTTCGCGTCGAAGGGAACGAGATCGTCGATGCCTTCGCCGACGCCAACGTAACGGATCGGCAGCTTCAGATCGTTGGCGATCGCGACGGCCACGCCGCCCTTGGCGGTGCCATCGAGCTTGGTCAGCACGATGCCGTTCACGCCGGCCGCGCCCATGAATTCGCGCGCCTGCGTGACGCCGTTCTGGCCGACGGTCGCGTCGAGCACCAGCAGCACTTCCTGCGGCGCGCCGCTGACCTCGCGCGCGGCGATGCGGCGGATCTTCTCCAGCTCGTTCATCAGGTTCACGCGCGTGTGCAGACGGCCGGCCGTATCGACGAGGATCGGATCGCGGCCTTTGGCCTTGCCCGACGAGATGGCGTCGTAGACAACCGCGGCCGGATCCGCGCCTTCCCGCGCGCGCACCATCTCGACGCCGGCCCGCTTCGCCCATATTTCGAGCTGCTCCACTGCCGCGGCGCGGAACGTGTCGGCGGCGCAGATGAGTGGCGTCTCTCCCGCATTCTTCAGCAGGTTCGCCAGCTTGCCGACGGTCGTCGTCTTGCCGGTGCCGTTCACGCCGACGATCAACGTGACCTTCGGATGCGCCGCGACGTCGAGCGGCCGATCGACCGTCGCGAAGACGTCGCGGATCTCCTGCTTGACCAGGTTGCGAAGGCTCGCGCCGTTGGGCGACTTCTGCTTCACCTTGTTGATGATCCGGTCCGTTGCGGCGACGCCGATATCGGCCGAGATCAGTAGTTCTTCGAGCGCCTCTACCGTGTCGACGTCAACGGGACGCGATCGGCGCTCCGGCTGGTCGGCGACGCGCACGATCTCGTCGAACCGTTCGACGATCTGCTGCTTGGTGCGCGAGAGGCTTTCGCGGATGCGACCAAAAACACTCACGGTGGAATCTGGTAATTGGGTAATCGGGTAATTGGGTAATTGCGTTAGCGAAGACCTGCGATCGATCGATTACCAGATTACCAGATTACCCAATCATCCAATTGACCCCTGGCTCTCCGCTTCCGCCCGCTGACGGCGCAGCATCAGCGCGTCGATTGCCGTGCGCACGTCGGTTCGTCCGGCGAGCACTTCGGCCATTTGGGTCGTGATCGGCAGCTCGACGTCGTAGCGCGCGCCCAGCGCGAGCGCGGCGCCGGTCGTCCTGACCCCCTCCGCAATCATCTTCATGCTCGCCAGGATCTCGTCGAGCGATCGTCCCCGTGCGAGCTCGAAGCCGACGTGGCGGTTGCGACTCAGCGTACCGGTGCACGTCAGCACGAGGTCGCCAAGGCCGCTCAGGCCCGACAGCGTTTCACGGTGGCCGCCCGCGGCGCACGCGAGCCGGGTCACTTCGGCGAGGCCGCGGGTGATGAGCGCGGCCAGCGCATTGTGCCCAAGTCCGAGTCCTTCGACGACGCCCGCGGCGATCGCGATGATGTTCTTCAGCGCTCCACCAATCTCGACGCCCGCCACATCGTCGCTGCCGTACAGACGAAAGTACGGTCCGCGAAACTCCGCCTGCACGAGCTCGGTCGCCGCACGGTTCGACGACGCGGCCAGCACGGCGGTCGGCAGCTGCTGCGCGACCTCCGATGCGAAGCTTGGACCGGAGAGAACGACGACGGGATGCGCGCCGACCTCCTGCTCGATGACTTCGGACATCCGCAGCAGCGTTCCGCCTTCCAGACCCTTCGTCGCGCTGACGAGGACGGCGCCGTTGAACACATGCGGCGCGGCGGCGCGCAGGACGGCGCGGCACCCATGCGATGGTATGGCGACGACGACGAGATCAGTGCCGTCGAGCGCGGTTTCAAGCGAATGCGTGACGCTCACGCGTGCGGGCAACGTGACGTCGGGCAGATAGACGGCGTTGGCGCGCCGTGCCTCGGTGTCGTCGACGAGCGATCGATCGCGGCCCCAGAGCCGCACGTCGTGGCCGGTGCGTCCGAGATGGACGGCGAGCGCTGTTCCCCAGCTGCCCGCGCCAAGAACCGCAACTGTGCGCACGGTTCACACTCTGGCGCCGATCCGTCGCTCCGTGCGGGTGCGCAGGCGCGCAAGATTCGAGCGGTGGCGGAATACGATAATCGCCGACGCGGCAAAGGCGACCGCGACGACGGGCGCCGGACTGCCGGTCGCGTACGCAATGGGCGGCAGCGCAACGGTCGCGACGAGCGAGCCGAACGAGATGTACTTCGTCAACCATACGGCGCCGGCGAAAATCAGCAATGCAGGCGGAACGGCCGCCGGCGTCAGGATCGAAAAGACGCCGCATGCGGTCGCCACGCCCTTGCCGCCTCGAAATCGAAGCCAGATCGGATAAATGTGTCCGACGATCGCGGCGAGGCCGGCGAGGGCGGGGCCGGCAGCGTCCGGACTCAATCGCTGCGCCAGCGCGACGCTCGCCGCGCCTTTCGCGATGTCGAGCGCGGCAACGAGAATACCGGCCTTCACGCCCGACGCGCGCATCACGTTGGCAGCGCCCAGATTGCCGCTGCCAATCGCCCGCAGATCGGTGGTGCCCCACCGCCGCGCGAGCAGCAGCGCGAACGGAATCGATCCAATGAAGTACGCGGCGACGATGCCCGCGGTCATGCGGAGAGGGTAGCACGCGCCAGCGGCGTGTAGGTCGATCCCGACGGCGACAGGCGGCTGCGATAGAGCGTGGCGTGGCCGACGCGGATACGCGCGATTGTTGTTGCCCTGGCGGCGTCGCCGACGCGTGTCCGGTCCGCTGCGCCTGACTCGCGCCAGCGCGCGAGCGTCAGGTGTGGATGGAACGGGCGATCTTCCACCGCGATGTCCAGCTGTCGCACGCGCCCGGCGAGCTCGCGCTGCACCGCGATCATCTCCTGCGCGCCGGCGGCGACGCCGATCCAGAGCACGCGAGGCGCGCCGCGCGGCGGAAACGTTCCGATGCCTTCGAACGACGCCTCGAATGGCGGCTGATCGATCGGTCGTTCGATCGTATCAATCAGGCGTGGCGCGCGATTCTCAGGCACCTCGCCAAGAAAGACGAGCGTCAGATGCATCTGCTCGTCGCGCACCCACTTCAGTGACGATCGATCGCCGATGGCTTTCTTCAGCCGCGCCTGCTCCACCGCGATCGCCGCGCGCGCCGCCTGGTCCAGATCGATGGCAATGAACAGACGCATTTAGACAAATGCCCCGAGCCGCCGCGGCGAGCGTGAGCGAGCCGCGACAGGTGCGCGACAGCCCTGAGCCCGAGCGAGCGCGAAGCGCGAGTGAGAGCGCCCGGAGGTGGGGCCCTGGGCGCAGTGATAAAGGTGAGGCCCCGCGCACAAATTAAGAAAAGTCGCGTTCAGCGGGGGCCTTTCAGGAGCAGCAGGCGCAGCATGTTCAATGCCGCGGTTGCCGACTGGTACTTGACGAGCTCACGGCCGCCGACGAATTGGAACGTGCGGACCCACACATCGTCTTCGACCGCGACGCCGACGCAGACGAGGCCGACCGGTTTTTGCGGCGTCCCGCCACCGGGGCCGGCGATGCCGGTGACGCCGATGCCGACGTCGGTCCGCGATCGCTCCCGAATCCCCTGCGCGAGCGCCCGGGCAACCGGTTCGCTGACCGCACCGTGCTCCGCGATCATCGCTTCGGGGACGCCGGCGAGCTCCACTTTCGCGCGGTTGCTGTAGCAGACGACGCCGCGCTCGACATAGTCCGAGCTGCCGGGAATGTCGGTGAGCCGTGAAGCGAGAAGGCCACCGCTGCACGACTCGGCCAGCGCGACGGTCAGCTTCCGCTCGCGGAGCAGATCGCCGACGACGGCCTCGAGCGGACGTCCTTCGGTGCTGTAAATCACGTCGCCGAGAATCGCTTCGAGCTGGCGAACGGCCGCGTCGAGCGCCGCTTCCCCGGACTGGCAATCCGGCGCATCGGCCGTCAGGTGCAGCTCGATTTGACCTGAGACGGCGAGAATCGTCGTCGCGATCGGCACCTGCTCGGTCGTCCACTTCGAGTACACGGGCTGCGCGCGGGCGTCGACGTCCGATTCGGTGCGGCCGGTCAGCTTGAGGACGCGGCGAAACAATCCGGAACCGCGGCTTCTGACCGCGAGCCGGTCGTGGATGACTGCGTCGAGCATGGGAGTCATCTCCCGCGGTGGACCGGGAAGCAGCACGAGAGACGTCGCACCGCGTTCGAGCCAGAGGCCGGGCGCGCTGCCGTTCCGGTTCTCGAGGACAGTCGCGCCGCGCGGCACCATCGCCTGCCGGCGATTGTTCTCCGGCATTGTCATGCCGCGCCGTGCGAACCGCTCCTGAATACCGGTGACGATGGCTTCGTCGACGTCGAGCGGCACGTCGAGCACGCGCGCGACGGCGTCGCGCGTGATGTCGTCCTCGGTGGGACCGAGGCCACCCGTAATCACGATCAGATCGGCCCATCCCATCGCGCCTTCGATCACGCGCGCCAGTTCTTCGACGTGATCGGCGGCGACCGCCTTCAGGCGCACGTCGTACCCGACTGCATTGAGCCGCTCGGTGATGACCAGCGAGTTCGTGTCGACGCGAAACGGCGTCAGCATCTCGCTGCCGACCGCGACGATGCACGCTTTCATGCCGCCACGGCCAGAATCAGCCGAAGCGCGAGGTTCGCGTAAATCGCGGCCATCCCGTCGTCGGCCATGACGCCGATGCCGCCAGGCAGACGTTCCAGACGATGGGCTGGAAACGGTTTGACGATGTCAGCGAGTCGAAACAGCAGGAAGGCACCCGCCGCACCCGCCCGGCCGACGGGGTTGAGAAATAACGTGATCAGCATCCCCATGACTTCATCGATGACGACCTGTCGCGGATCGGTCGTCCCGAAATGCTCCTCGGCGATCGATCCACTCCACGCTCCGATGACAAACAGCACCGCGATCGCAACGCCCTGGACAAGCGCCGACGAGGGCATGATGGCCCACACGAGCAACCCTGCGGCCGACCCAAAGGTGCCGGGAGCAATGCGGATGTAGCCGATGCCGAGCACCGTCGCGATGACGAGAGCCGGGATTCGGGATTTGGGGTTCGGGATTCGATTGGGCTTCGGGATTCGACTGGGATCTGGGATTCGAATCCCGAATCCCGAATCCCGAATCCCGTCAGACATCTGTTAACGAACGACGCGCGTGCCGGCGAACCGATCGTGGAGACCGCGGCGATCGCGGCTGAGCACGGCGGTGAGAAAGCCGAGCCCGGCGGGAACGGCGAGGATCAACCATACGATCGTGCGCAGCAAGGCCCGGCCGACGTCGAGCGAGCCATCGTCGTCGCTCGAAACCACGCGGATGCCGGCGGCCATCTTGCCGAGCGTTTGCCCGCCCGCGGTGAACGCGACAAGATAGCCGCCGTTCTGCACCAGCAGGAAGGCCAGCAGCGGTCCCTTGGGGAGGACGTCGAGGTCGTCGAGCGTGACGCCGCAGATCTGCATCGTGAAGTAAATGACGACGGCGTCAATCGCCGCAAGGATCAGCAGATCGATCGCAACGGCCACGAACCGTGCGGCGACGGCCGCGTCCTCCGCGTGGCGATGCTGCGATCGGGACCACCCGTGCCTGCTCGCGCGCGCGTCTGGCGCCGTCGGCGAGCCGATCGCGCCGCCGTCCTGGCCGTCGAGCGTCAGATCGAGCGTTTGCGCGCGCGGCTGCTCGGAACGGACGCGCGCGATTTCGGGCGTCGCACGTCGGACGGCCAACGGCGGCCGTGGCGCCGACGGCCTCGTGATGAGCGGCGCGTCATCGTCGCCGGGCGGTGTGCGGAACAACGGCAGCTCTCCGCTCGGGGGCGCCGCCGCTGGACGCGGCGGTCGCGACAGCACGACTTCGAGATCCGGTTCGGCGTCGCTCATCGGTTCCGGCTGCGGCGTCAGCGCGGCGTCGACGAGCGCCAGATCGTCGAGCGGGTTCGGCGTGCGAGCGTCGGGACGAATCGGCAGTTCGGGAATGCCGGCTGACGAGCTCAGCGAGAAGTCGTATCCACAATTGCGACAGCGTTCAACGCGTTCGAATCCCAGATAGCCGCACGTCGGACACTTCATGGGAGCTTCGTCACCGCCAGCAGCTGCCGCTGGATGTCGGCGCGCAAACTATCGGCGTCGGCTTTCTCAGCATCGGTGGAGCGCACATCGTCGAGCGCCGTCAGCGCTTCGTGCAGGTGGCCGCGCGCGGCGAGGCCGCGCGCCTTGGTCAGCGCCGTTTCGGCGCGGCGCGGCAGCGGCAGCGTCGTCTCGCGCGCGACCGGTGTCGGCGAGCTGACCGCCGGCGGATCCTGCAGCATGAGCAAGGCTCGCCAGTCGGCCTGATCCGTCGCGACGGCGGCGGGCTCGCCAGTCGGCCTGATCCGTCGCGACGGCGGCGTAGCCGCCAACCGCGAGAATGGCGGCGACCGTGAGCGCGACGGCCATCGTGCCCCGTATCGATCGCGGTGTCTGATTGGCCGCCGGCACCGCGTGAGGCTCGCGCGCGTGCTCGTCGCGAACCGATGCGGCAAGCGACGCCGGCGCTTCGAGCCGGTTCAGCCGTTCGAGCACCACAAGAGCTTCGTCCGACGGCGCGCCGCCGTCGATCGCCGCATTCAGCAGACGCCGCGCCTCGTCGCCCTCGCCGCGCCGAAACGCGTCGACGCCGTGCTGCAGCAATTCCTCCGACTCGCGCTGACGCTCCGCCATCGCGCTGCGCGCACGCTCGATATAGGCGCGCGCCCGCGCATGACTCCGATCGAGAAACAGCGCACGGGTCCAGACGTTGATCGCCTGCTGATACTGCGCGGCAAAGTAGTGGTCGAGGCCGATGAGGAGCAGTTGCTCGATCTTCGCATCGCGATCGGCTTCCAACGCACCATCGTGCGCGTGGGCTGGATCGCTTCGTGAAGACTCTGTCATGAAGGCGGCGGGATTATATCATCGAGATTGCTGATTTCAGATTGCTGATTTCAGATTGGATTGTTGATTGGCCGTTCGGATCGAGCCTTCGTGATTTCCGATTCACGGGTTCCAATCTACAATCAATCAGCAATCAGCAATCAGCAATCAGCAATTGCGATGTCCCTGATCGAGTGCATTCCGAACGTCAGCGAAGGCCGACGCGCCGACACGATCGCGTCGATGGCAGAAGCGATCCGCGCGACGCCAGGCGTCCGCCTCCTCGATCACTCTTCCGATCAGTCGCACAACCGGACGGTCTTCACGTTCGCAGGCGACACGGCCGGGGTCGAGCGTGCCGTGCTGGCGCTCTTCGAGCGGGCGATCGCCGACATCGATCTGCGAACGCACAAGGGCGAGCATCCGCGCCTCGGCGCCGTCGACGTCGTGCCGTTCGTGCCAATCGAAGGGGTGACGATGGCCGAGTGCGTGGACCTGGCGAGAAAAGTCGGCGCAGCCGTCGCGGACCGCTTTCGCATTCCGATCTATTTGTACGAAGAAGCGTCGGACAATCCCCTGCGCAAGAACCTCGAGGACATCCGGCGCGGCGAGTTCGAAGGGCTCGCCGCGAAGATGTCGACCGAAGGTTGGGCGCCGGACTTTGGTCCGTCGGCGCCGCATCCGACTGCCGGTGCGTCCGTAATCGGCGCACGCATGGCGCTCATCGCCTACAACATCAACCTCGCGACGGATCGCCTCGATGTCGCCAAGAAGATCGCCGCGGCGATCCGCCAGAGCAGCGGCGGATACCGGTACGTCAAGGCTGCGGGTTTCCGACTGGAGAACCGCGGCGTCGTTCAGGTCTCGATGAACCTGACCAATTACGAGAAGACGCCGATCTTCCGCGTGTTCGAAACGGTCAAACGCGAGGCCGCGCGCTACGGCGTGTCGATTCTGGAAAGTGAGATCGTCGGGCTCGTTCCGTCAGCTGCGTTGAACGCGGCCGCCGAATTCTATCTGCAGATCGAAGGGTTCAAGCCGGGACAGGTCCTCGAGAACAAGCTGCGACGGCCGTAAGGGGTTGCTCGACCCTTCGGGCCGAGCGAGCTCGGTCCCTACACTGCCTCTTCTTCTCCCTCCAATTTTCGCGAGGGAGCAATTCCGAACGCCTTCATCTTTCTGTAGAGGTTGCTCCGCTCGACGCCGAGCACTTCGGCCGTCCGCGACATGTTGCCCTGCTGCTCGGCGAGCGTGCGGAGGATCAAGTCGCGCTCGAACCGGTCGCGCGCCTCGTGAAGCGACAGCCGCTCGGCGGACGCATCGTCGCCCGCCGGCCGAGCGAGACCGCTCGGATCCAGAAAGCCGAGGTCCGATGACGAGATCGCGTCGCCCGGCACCATAATCATCAACCGCTCGATGACATTGCGCAGCTCGCGCACGTTGCCCGGCCACGGATACCCTTGAAGGGTACTGCGTGCACCCGAATCGAACGTCTTGGCGCGGCGGCCGTACTCACGAGCGAATTCAGCCATGAAATGGTCCGCCAGCAGTGGAATGTCTTCCTGGCGGTCGCGCAGCGGCGGCACGAAAATCGGAATGACGTTCAAACGAAAGTACAGGTCCTCGCGGAAACGGCCCGCGCGGATTTCCGCCTGCAGGTCCTTGTTCGTCGCTGCGAGCACGCGCGCATCGACCTTGATCGTCTGTGTGCCGCCGACTGCTTCCATCGTCTGTTCCTGAAGAACACGCAGCACCTTCGCCTGCGTTTTCAGGCTCATGTCGCCGATCTCGTCGAGGAAGATCGTTCCGCCGTCGGCGACCTCGAACTTGCCGCGGCGGTCCGCAACGGCGCCCGTGAACGCGCCGCGCACGTGACCGAAGAGCTCGCTTTCGATCAGTTCCTCGGGGATCGCCGCGCAATTCACTTCGACGAACGATCCCGCGCGGCGGCGGCTGAGCGCATGGATCGTGCGCGCGACCACTTCTTTGCCCGTGCCGTTCTCGCCGTAGATGAGCACGCGGCCGTTGGTTGGCGCCGCCATCGCTACCTGCTCGCGGAGCTGCCGCATCGCGTAGCTCTCGCCCACCATGGTCTCGGTCCGGTCGACGCGGGCGCGTAGCGCGCGGTTTTCGGCCTCGAGGCGCCGCTGCCGCAACGCATTGCGGATGACGAGAACCGTTTTCTCGAGCGACAGCGGCTTTTCGACGAAGTCGAAGGCGCCCATCTTGATCGCGCGCACCGCAGACTCGATGTTGCCGTGGCCCGAGATGAGCACGACCTGCGCGTCGATCTGCCGCTCGCGAAGACGCGCGAGCGTGGCGAGACCGTCAATCCCCGGCAGCCACACATCGAGGACGACCAGGTCCACCGGGCCGCGCATGAGGCGATCGAGGCAGGCTTCGCCGCTCGACACCGCTTCGACCGTGTAACCTTCGTCGTGCAGCACCCCGGTGAGCGCGGTGCGGACGCCCGGTTCGTCGTCGACGATCAGAATCGTGGGTCTCAACAGGGCAACTCGATTGTAAAGCGTGTGCCGCGCGGCGCGTTGTTGCCGACCTCGATGCTGCCGCCGTGCTCGGCGATGATCCGCCGCACGATCGCGAGCCCGAGACCGCTGCCGCGGCGCTTGGTCGAGTAGTACGGCAGAAACAACTTCTCCCGCTCGGCCGGCGGAATACCCGGTCCATCGTCGGCGACGACGACGCGCACCAGGCTGTTCGATGGATCCAGCTGCGTCTCCACGACGATGTGCCCGCGGCGTTCCATCGCTTCGATGGCGTTGTCGACGAGGTTGATGATCACGCGCTTGATCTGTTCGGCGTCGAGCCTCACCAGCGGAATGCCCGGCGCGAAGCGCTGATCGATCCGGACGTCGCTGAAGATTCCCCTGTAGAGCGAGATCGTGTCGGTGATGAGCTGGGCGAGATCGGTCGGGATCGTGCGCGGCGACGGCATCCGCGCGAACTGCGAGAACTCGTCCACCAGCCCCTTGAGCGACTCGACCTCGCCGACGATCGTCACCGTGCATTCGTCGACGAGCGCCTTCGCCGGCGGCGGCGCCGTCGAGAAATGACGCCGCAGCCGTTCGGCGCTCAGCTGGATCGGCGTCAGCGGGTTCTTGATCTCGTGCGCGAGCCGCCGCGCCACTTCACGCCACGCCGCCACTTTCTGCGCGCGGATGAGCGGCGTCACGTCGTCGAGCACCAGCACTGCGCCTTCCGACGCGCCGCTCTCGGCGAGGAGCGAGGTCGCGACGACGGCGAGGTGCAGTTCCTGGCCCTCGCGCGGAATCGCAATCTCCTGCGCCGAAGGCTCTCCTTTCGTCCGCCCTCCGCTCGTCAGCAGCTTCGCGATCGGCTGGAGGTCCGCGCGATCGAAGACAGCCATCGCCGGCTGACCGACGATGCGGCGATCGAGACTGAGCAGGCGGCCGGCAGCGCTGTTGATCGTGGTGATCATGCCGGCGGCATCCAGCGACACGACGCCGGTCGTAATGCGCTCGAGAATCGTTTCGATGTAGCGGCGGCGTCCCTCGACCTCCACGTGCTTGCGTTCGAGCTCGATCGTCGATCGCTCCACCTTGCGGCGGCTCGTCGCGAGCTCGCTCGCCATCACGTTGAACGCTTCGACCAGCGATCCGAATTCGTCGTTGCTCTGCGGTTCGAGCCGCTGATCGAGACGTCCGGCGCCGATCTCGCGGGCCGCCGCCGCCAGCATCTGGACGGGACGCGTAATCCGCTTCGTCATGTACAGGCCCATCCAGGTGGACCCGACGAGAATCAACAGCGTGACCATCAGGAAGAACGACAGATAGACGCCGGCGAGCGGACGCTTCAGCACGCGCAGCTGGTTGTAGTTCTCGAACGCCTGGGTCATGCGTCGCGAGCGCGCGGCGAGGTCGCCCGTGAGGTAATCGGTCGCCACGACGGCGCCGGTGGCGCGGCCGTCCTTCGCGCGGATGACCGCGGCCGCATGCAGCAGGTCGCCTGAATTTCCGAGCGTCTCGACCGACCGCGTCTCGCGCGCGCCGCTCAGGGCCTGCGCCGCAAGGCGATCCGCCGCTGCACGGCTGTACCCCGGCGGCAGCGCCGGCGCCGCGACGTCGACGACGGGCTCGAGCGTCGGCAGCGATCCGCGCTGCGCTTGGGGCGGCACGACGCGATAGACCTCGATCATCTGCACGCGCTGCAGCGTGACGTTCGGCGCGAGGAGATCGCGAATCGGCCGCACGTCGCGGTTCCCCAGATCGACCGACGACAACGCCCGCGCGATACGGTTCGCGTGATCCGAGACGAGCAGCTGCCGCTCGGCGTAGTAGTCGCCGGCAATCTTGTTGGCCGACGTCAGGATCTCGTCCATCGGCGCGTTGAACCAGCGATCGACGCTCTGAATCATCAGCTCGCTGCCGACGATCAGCACGAGCACGGCCGGCACGAACGTCATGCCGAGCAGCAGCAGCACGAGCTTCGCGCGGAACCTCGCGAACGGCAGCGCCTTCCGGCGCTCGACGATCAGCTTGACGATGTTCCGCGCCAGGACGAAGACGAGCGCGGCGAGCATCGTGAGGTCGGCGGCCGACAGCGCGTAGAGGACGAACTCGCTCAGAAAATCGGGCGAGAAGCGCGACGTCCCGTTGGCGATCGCGACGAGCGCGATCAGCACGACCAGCAGGATCGCGATGCCGGCGAGAATCAGGCGCGGGTTGTCGCGAAACGGCCGGCGCGGCGGCTCGGGGGTCGGCGCCGCGGTCGTCGCCGAGCGTCTCGGCGTGATGGATGTGACGGTCGCTGCCATTTATTGAATGAAGGTGAAGTTCGCGTGACCGAGAATCGCGCCGCCCCACGGCCAGAAGAACCACGCATTGCGCGGCCGCGTGTGCGCGCGCACGCGGACGTAGTACTCGCCGTTGGCTTCGAGAGCGGCCGTGGCGGAGAGCGGAATGCGCTCGAAGTGCGTCATCCACGCGCGGACGGCTTCCTGATCTTCGGTCGGCCGCGCGTCCTCGACGCGGCCGTCGATGCTGCGCGACATCTGGTACCGCCGCGTGAGGTTATCGAAGCGGACGGACGCCGTCATGGTCACCTGCGCGATCGTGCGGTCGAACAACGCTGAGACGCGCCGCAGCTCGACTTCATAAGAAAAGGTCGTCGGCAAGCCGCTCTGAATCGCGTCCCTGACGTCAGGACCGAACGCATCGGTCATGTCGAAGGTGACCAGCACCTGGCCGTCGCGCGCGATTGGCGTCACCGCGATGTCGGGTTCGGCGTGCACTATCGCGACAAGAACAGATGCAACCGCGAAGACACGAAGGAGATGAAGTGTCCGTGGTTGCACGTTCATTCTTTCGGGTTCAGCAGGTCCTTCAACTCGTTGGCGAACTCGTTGATATCGCGGAAGTGCCGGTAGACCGATGCGAACCGCACGTAGGCCACCTTGTCGAGCCGTTTGAGCTCCTCCATGACGAAACCGCCGATGTCGACCGTCGCCATTTCTTTCTCGGGGCGCTCCTGCAGCGTCGCCTCGACGCGATCCGCGACCGCTTCGAGCGCCGCCACGCTGACGGGCCGCTTCTCACACGCCTTCAGCAGTCCCGCGATGAGCTTCTGGCGCTCGAACCGCTCGCGCGTCCCGTCCTTCTTCACCACCATGTACGGAATCTCGTCGATCCGCTCGTAGCTCGTGAAACGCTTGCTGCACTCGAGACACTCGCGCCGCCGGCGGATTACCTCGCCCTCTTTCGACTCGCGCGAGTCGACGACCTTGTCGCCGAGATGTCCGCAGTACGGGCATTTCATTTTCTTGTACGCGGGCGGCGGCCCGTCATGCCGTATGGCGTTGCTCGTCGGCGAGACGCCGCATGCCGGTCACGTTCAGCCCTTCCTGTGCCGCGAACATCAGACCGAGGAGCAGCGACGGGCCGATCGAGACGAGATGAAGGACGATCGCCGCGCCGACGGCCGCCGCGTCGGGCGCGCCGAAGAACGCCGTCGCGCTGTAGCGAAACGCCGCGTGGAACCCGCCGATCGCGCCCGGTGTCGGCACGGCAACCCCCAGCACGAGCAGCGCAATCACGACGAACGATCCGGTGAACGGCACCGTCAAGCGGAACGCGACTGCCACCGCCCAGATCCCGACGGCAATCGACAACCACAAGGGAAACGACCAGGCGAGCGCCACGAGCAAGCGGCCCGGCCGCCGGATCGCGGCGAGACCCTGCGCGAACTTCTCGGCGACTCGCGCGATCACGGCCGCGAACGACGGAACGACGCGCGCCAGACGCTCGGTCGCGCGGCCGAGCCGCGCCGGATCGCCCGCGAGGACGAACAGGATTGCGAGCGCGCCGAACGCGACGGCCGCCGCCACGCCGCCAATTCCTTTGAGCCAGGTGACGGCGACCGGATTCGTCAACCGGAGATCGCGACCGAACACGAACACGTACGATGCGAGCAGCACGAGGACCGTGATGACGTCGAGCAGCCGTTCGAGAATGATCGTCGCAAACGCACCGGTCGCGCTCATCCGACCGTGAGCGCGGTCGGTGCGCGCGAGGAAATACGGGCGAATGACCTCACCCGCGCGGGCCGGCAGCACGCTGTTCGCCGCGAAGCCGACCGCCGTGGCGCGAAACGCACGAGCGAACGTCGTGTGGCCTAGCGGCTCGAGGAGATACTGCCAGCGAAACGCGCGAATCGCGAGGTTGACGATCATCGTTGCCAGCGACAACGCCAGCCATTCGGGGCGCGCGCGCGCGATCTCGGCCGCGACCCGCAGCAGATCGACCTTGTACAAGAACAGGCCGACGAGGCCCGCAGCGAGCGCCAGCACGATGATCGTACGAAGATGGGATCGCATCAGGATTGCGCGTCCTCTACTATACCGCCCCTACATGTTGTTGTTGTCAGCCCGGCGCGCTCCTTGTAAGATGCGGGGCTTCGTCCGTCAGAGGATCGTTTCTTGTCGCTCGCCTCTCCCGTTCTCCAGACCAGGCTCGCGGATCGCGCACCGGATCGACGGGGAAAAGTCCGCGACATTTTCGAGTTCGGCGATCGTCTCCTGATCGTCGCCAGCGATCGCATCTCGGCCTTCGACTACGTGCTTGGCTCGGGCATTCCGGACAAGGGTAAAGTTCTTACACAGATTTCGGCGTTCTGGTTCGAACGGACGCGCTCGATCGTCGGCAATCATCTGCTCTCGACCGATCCGTCGCAATTTCCCGAAGAAGCGCGCGCGGCAGCCGATTTGCTCCGCGGCCGATCGATGCTGGTCACGCGAACCGAACCGTTGCCGATCGAGTGCGTCGCTCGCGGCTATCTGTCGGGATCGGGGTGGAAGGACTATCGCGCCACCGGCGAGATCTGCGGCATCCGGCTGCCGCCGGCGCTGCACGAATCGGATCGATTGCCGCGGCCGATTTTCACACCGGCCACCAAGGCGCAGAGCGGACACGACATCAACATCACCGAGCGTGAGGCGGCCGATATCATCGGATCGGAACTGCTCGAACGCGTCCGCGATCTCACGCTGCGGTTGTACGCCGAAGGATCGGCCCACGCGGAATCGCGCGGCATCATCGTCGCCGACACGAAGTTCGAGTTCGGCCGTCTGCCGGACGGGGAGATCCTGCTGATCGACGAGGTGCTGACGCCCGATTCATCGCGTTTCTGGCCGATTGATGGCTACGCGCCAGGCGGTCCGCAGCCAAGCTTCGACAAGCAGTTCGTCCGCGATTACCTCGAATCGATTCGGTGGAACAAGCAGCCGCCCGTTCCATCGTTGCCATCGGATGTCGTCGCGCGCACGCGCGAAAAATACGTCGAGGCGTTTCGGCGCCTCACGGAAAGGGACCTGGACAGCCCTGAGCCGTTGCAAGGCGCGGAGCCGCCGAGCAACCGCGCCAGGGGTGGGGCCCCGGCGCGAAAAGAAAACAGCCCTGAGCCGTTGCGAGGCGCGGAGCCGCCGAGCAACCGCGCCGGGGGTGGGGCCCCGGCGCGAAAAGAAAACAGCCCTGAGCCGTTGCGAGGCGCGGAGCCGCCGAGCAACCGCGCCGGGGGTGGGGCCCCGGCGCGAAAAGAAAACAGATGATCGCCGAGAGGCTGCAGAAGCTCGTCGAGGAAATGGTGGACGAAGGGGTGCAGTTCGACGACGCGGTGCACGAGTTCGAAAAACGATTCATCTCGCGCGTGCTCGGCCAGTTCGACGGCAGCCTGACGAAGACGGCCGACGCCCTCGGCATCCACCGCAACACGCTCACGCGGAAGATGGGCGAATACAAAATCAAGCGAAGGGCGGGATAGGCGGGAAGGGCCCTCCTTCCCGCCCTGGCCAATGGCCGTTGCACGGGATTAGCACTCGCCCGTTGACTCTGCCAACGGCTCCAATATAATTGGCAGTCGCCCTTACCGAGTGCTAACGCCTCTTTGGGCTGCCCTTTTTCTTAGACCTGGAGCATACGCATGAACGTCAGACCGCTGCACGACCGCATCATTGTTCAACGGATCGAGGAAGGTGAGCAGAAAGTTGGCGGCATCATCATCCCCGATACCGCGAAGGAAAAGCCCCAGCAGGGCAAAGTCATCGCCGCTGGCGCCGGCAAGTCGAAGGACGATGGCAAGCGCGTCCCACTCGACGTGAAAGCGGGCGATCTGATCCTGTTCGGAAAGTACTCCGGCCAGGAGATCAAGCTCGATGGCGAGGAGTACCTCATCATGCGCGAGGACGAAGTTCTCGGCGTGATCGAGAACGGCGGAGTCCCGAAGAAAGCGAAGAAGTAGGGGCCGGTCTTCAGACCGGCCCTCCGGTCGGGAGCGCCTGACGGCGATCCCCTACAGGAGAGAAACAGAATGGCAAAGCAGATTGTGTACGGCGAGCAGTCGCGGCAGGCGGTGCTGCGCGGCGTCAACCAGCTGGCCGACGCGGTCAAGGTGACGCTCGGACCCAAGGGCCGCAACGTCGTTCTCGACAAGAAGTTCGGATCGCCGACGATCACCAAGGACGGCGTCACCGTCGCCAAGGAAATCGACCTCAAGGATCCGCTCGAGAACATGGGCGCGCAGATGGTCCGCGAGGTGGCGAGCAAGACGTCGGACATCGCCGGCGACGGTACGACGACCGCGACGGTGCTCGCGCAGGCGATCTACCGCGAAGGCGCGAAGAACGTCGTCGCCGGCGCGAACCCGATGGACATCAAGCGTGGCATCGAGAAGGCCGTCGAGACGATTACCGGTGAGCTGAAGAAGATGTCGAAGCCGGTCAGCGGCAACATGGTTGCGCAGGTCGGCACCATCTCGGCGAACAACGACGAGACGATCGGCAAGATCATCGCCGAAGCGATGGACAAGGTCGGCAAGGACGGCGTGATTACCGTCGAAGAGGCGCGCACGCTCGAGACGTCGCTCGAGGTCGTCGAAGGCATGCAGTTCGATCGCGGCTATCTCTCGCCCTACTTCGTGACCGATCCGGAACGCATGGAAGTCGTGCTCGAGAACCCGGTCATCCTGATCCACGAAAAGAAGATCAGCTCGATGAAGGATCTGCTGCCAGTGCTCGAGCAGGTGGCACGTCTCGGACGTCCGCTGCTCATCATCGCGGAAGACATCGAGGGCGAAGCGCTGGCGACGCTGGTCGTCAACAAGCTGCGCGGCACGCTGCAGGCCGCGGCGGTGAAGGCCCCCGGCTTCGGCGATCGCCGCAAGGCGATGCTCGAGGATATCGCGACCCTCACGGGCGGCCGCGCGATTACCGAGGACCTCGGGATCAAGCTCGAGTCGATCAAGCTCGACGATCTGGGCAAGGCGAAGAAAGTCACGATCGACAAGGACAACACGACGATCGTCGAAGGCGCCGGCAGCTCGCAGGCGATCGAAGGTCGCGTGAAGCAGATTCGGACGCAGGTCGAGGATACGACCTCGGACTACGATCGCGAGAAGCTGCAGGAGCGGCTCGCGAAGCTGGTCGGCGGCGTCGCGGTCATCAAGGTCGGTGCGGCCACCGAAACCGAGATGAAGGAGAAGAAAGCGCGCGTCGAAGACGCGATGCACGCCACGAAGGCGGCCGTCGAAGAGGGAATCGTGCCTGGCGGCGGCGTCGCGCTTCTTCGCGCCGCCCAGGCGCTGCAGAAGCTGAAGCTCGACGGCGATCAGCAGATCGGCGTCAACATCGTCCTGCGCGCCATCGAAGAACCGCTTCGCTGGATCGCGACCAACGCGGGCCACGAAGGATCGATCGTCGTGCAGCGCGTACGCGAGATGAAGGACGAAGAGGGCTTCAACGCGCTCACCGACAAGTACGAGAACCTGGTGCACGCGGGCGTCATCGATCCGGCGAAAGTCGTCCGCTCGGCGCTGCAGAACTCGTCGTCAATCGCGTCGCTTCTGCTCACGACCGAGGCGCTCGTCTCGGAGATCCCCGAGGAGAAGAAGGAATCGGCCTCGCCGGGTGGGCCGGGCGGAATGGGCGGGATGTACTAGTCGTTAGTCGTTGGTCGGGCCCGGTGGTGAAAAGCTGCCGGGCCGTTTCTTTTTAGCGCAGGGTAAACGTCAGCTCGATCGTGATGAGGACCGACACCGGTTCGCCCATCCGCGTCCCTGGACGGAAGCGCCACTGCCTGGCGGCTTTAATCGCCTCCTGATCGAGACCGAACGTCGAATCGAGCGAGCGGATCACTTGCACGTCGCCTACCGAACCATCCGGTCGCACGACGCACTCGACGAGCACGGTGCCCTGCACCTTCGCGCGCATCGCATCCGATGTGTAGGCCGGCTTCACTTCACGAAGGAGCTGCGGGAGCGTGACGCCGTTGCCCGGGCGGTACACTCCGCCTCCGGTACCGCCGCCGCTGCCGGGGCCGAGACCGGAGCCGTTGCCAGGACCGATGCCGGTACCCGCGCCGGTGCCGGCGCCGCCGCCAGTGCCCGATCCCTGCGACATCGTCGGTGGTCCGGGTGGCGCGTCAATCGCGCCGGGCAGTGAATCGGCTGCCGACGCGGTGACCTTCGCGGGGATGTTCAACTGCTCGACGGGGTTTGGTTCGTTCTTCGCGATCTGCGGCGTCACGGCGGGCTGTTTGACCACCGGCACCGTCAGCTTGTCTTTGCCCGGCAACTCCGCCTTGCGCGGTGGCTCCTTCATGCGGTTGCCGCCGCCGCCGCCACCGCCGCCCGGACCGAGCTGATTCAACCAGATGATCCCGCTGTTCGGATGTTCGGGAAGAACTGCTGCTTCGGTCGTCCGGTTTGCCGTGTAGCGAATCGCCCACAGCAGCACGGCGACCATCACGATGTGATACGCAAACGAGGCAAGCGCCGCCGGCCCGATCCGCTTCTCCGGTTGCTCGAACAGGAACGGCACCTCGACCGGGTGGTCCCCTTCGAAGTGCAGGCACAGGTGTCCCGCAGATGTGTTGACAGGCACTTCGACTGTGGCGCTTGGGTCTGACATCGGAAACGACAGGTCGTTGGTGCTGATATTTTCGCGCACGAGTCTTCCGGGCTGCAACTGCAAAAGGAGTGCCTCGAGGCCCAGGCGCATTTTGTTACGACGAACGGCAGATGATGTCGGCCGGGGTGTCCTCATTTCGTTTTGCGAAAGGCGGAACCGCGATCGATCTCGCATCGCATATCGGCGCCTCGACACGCAATCTGCAATCAGACTCGACCGCCCCAGGCGCCGATCGCTGCGTTCCCGGCGCCGTACGAGTGCAGAACCGCGAGCGCGTCTGCCGCGCGCGGCTCCGTTCGAATCGCCACCAGTACGCCACCGCGTGCCGTCAGCGTTTCGTAAATGCGTCCGTCGTGCGGCTGGAACCCCACGCGCCGCATCGTGGCGGCCAGACCCAGTTTTCCGAGATCCCGAGCGCTGCCCTGCAGCGTCTCGACGAGCGTCCCGTGCGCGATGACGGTTCCAACGCCCGTAATCTCGAAGCGCTCGCCGGCCTGGCCGAAAATTTTTTGAACGAGCGCCGCCAAATCTTGGCTGTCCTTGGCAAGGATCGTCATGGCGTCAGGCGGAAACCCTGCACGCTTCAGCGCGTCGATGCCTTTTGTCGCCCACGAAACGTCCTGGAACACTCCGACGGTAAAGAGGCTGGTCTCGAGGTCAACCATGGGCGTGTAATGTAACACGCTGGTTGCTGGAGACTGGTGCTGGTTGGTTGCTGGGGACTGGGTGCTGGACGAGTTGAAACTCGATGTCGCAATCGTTGGCGCGGGGCCGGCCGGTGCGTGGGCGGCGCATGCGCTCGCCCGCCAGGGGGCGCGCGTCACGATCTTCGATCCGTCGCATCCGCGCGAAAAACCGTGCGGCGGCGGCGTCACTGGACGCGCGCTCGCCATCGTCGCTGACGCGATTCCATCCACAGCGCTCGATCGATCGACGATTCGTTCGGCGCGATTCGGCGACTCGATCGTCCCGCTCGACACCGACGCGCTCTCAGTCGCCAGCCGCGCGGCCTTCGACGCGGCGCTTCTCGACGCGGCGCGACGCGCCGGTGCATCGGTCGTCGCCGAACGGGTGATCGAGATCCACGTCGACGCGTCAGGTATCGCGCTCCGAACCGCACGTGGCGTGCATCACGCGCGCTTCCTGATCGGCGCCGACGGAGCGAACGGCCTCGTGCGCCGCCGTCTCGCACGCGCCTTTCGCCGCGATCAGCTGTCCATCGCCACCGGCTTCTACGCGACGGGCGTGACGAGCGACGAGATCGTCGTCGACTTCGTCGCCGATCCGCCCGGCTACGTCTGGTCGTTTCCGCGGCCCGACCATCTCGCCATCGGGATCTGCGCGCAGGCCGACGGCGGGTTCACGTCGGGCGAGTTGCGCGGCCGCACACTCGAATGGATCTCGCGCACGCAGGTCGCGCGCGGCCACACGCGCCTCGAGCCGTACTCCTGGCCGATTCCATCGCTTTCAGCCGCCGATTTAGAAGCCGTCGACCTCGCCGGTCCCCGCTGGTGTCTTCTCGGCGACGCGGCCGGTCTGGTCGATCCGATCACGCGCGAAGGCATCTACTTCGCGCTGCGCTCTGCCGAATCGATTGCGGCCGCGCTGGGCGCGGCCGATCCCGCGCGCGAATTCACCGCGCGTGTGTTCGACACGGCGATTGCAGAGCTTGTACGCGCGGCGCGCCTGAAGGATCGCTTCTTTCAACCGGCATTCGTGAGGCTTCTGCTGCGCGCCTTGCGGCAGAGCGCCGGCGTACGCGCAGTGATGGCCGATCTCATCGCCGGTCGCCAGGAGTACCGCTCGCTGAAATGGCGCCTGCTCAAGACGCTCGAGGTCGGCCTCGCGATCGATGCGGCCGTGACGTTGAAACGCGTTCAGCGCGAGAAATACCCGTCGCGCGCCCTGACGCGCACGCCAGGCCGGTTGACGGTGACATCGATCGACCGCCAGCCCTGTTCTCCGCCGCGCGCCGGTGCGTAGCCGAGCAAGTACTGGAAATGCAGTTCGCGCGCAATGGCCGTCATTTCCGCCGGCAGCTCGCGTGGATCCTTGACGAAGAACGATCGGCCGCCGGTGGCGGCCGCGAGCTCCGCGAAGATCGGCGCGCGCGTCCGACCGATCGCGATCGGGTACGCGAGCACGTCGCTGCGGCGCGCGCGATCGAGGAGCGCGGCCGGCTGTGTGTCGCTGTACCGATCGACGCCGTCAGACAACAGGACCAGCGCTCGACGTCCCTTTGCCGATTGAATCGCGTCGATCGCCCGGACCGTCGCGTCGTAGAGCGGCGTCGTGCCCCACGGCTCGATCCGATCGATCGCGGCGAGCGCGGCCGCGCGATCTGCGGACAACGGCGCCGCCACCTCGGTCTCGCTCCCCACGGCGATCACCATCACCTGGTCGCCCGCACGCAGCGCTCCAACGAACGTGCGCGCGGCATTCTTGACCGCGCTCAGGCGATCCACCTTCCCGGAGGCCATGCTGAAGCTGCGATCGACGCCGATGGCGACGGATAACGGGAATTCACCAGCCGCGAACGCGCTCACCATCTGCGGGATGCCATCTTCGGCGACACGAAAATCAGCCGCGCTGAGATCGCCGATCGGCTCGCCGCGTTCGTCGGTAACCGTCGCATACACTTCGACGAGGTTCACACCGGAACTGAACTGGCCTCCGACTACGGCGGAGCCAGACGCGAACGATGATAGAATTACAGTTCCAAGGAGTGCCGCTATGGGTTCGTTAGGTCTGCCGGAACTGCTGGTCATTCTGGCCATCGTCTTCATCATCTTCGGAGCAAATCGCCTGCCCGGCCTCGGCCGTGGTATCGGCAGCGCGATCCGGAATTTCAAAGACGAGGTCACCGGCGGTAAGGACGAGAAGTCATAAAATCACCCGCGCGTCTCCCATTCGGCGTGTGACGCGCTCGCGGTCCAGGTACTCGAGCAGAGGGATCGCGAACTTACGCGTGACGCCGAACCGCTCCTTGAACGTAGCGACGTCGATGCGGGCCGCCGGGCCCGCGGCGGTCTTCAGCGCCGCTACTTCCGCTTTCAATTGCTTCAGCGCCTGGTCATGGAACAACAGCGTATCCACGCGGACCAGAACTTTCTGACGCTGTAACAGCTTCAGTATTCGATCGGCGACCGCGGGCGAGGCGTCCGCGTCACGCGCAATTGCCGCGGCGTCCGGGGGCGTGAGTCCCGCGTCGCGATACGCGCGCTCGATTGCCAGGCGCGCGCGATCCTCGTCCGGCGACAGCGCAACACGATGCGTGGCGAGCGCGACGCGATCGCGAACGGCGATGGTGCCGGCGCGCTCGAGGTCGGCGAGCGCGCGATCGAAGATCGACGCGGCGCCGCGGCCGAACGTCCGCTCCCGCAACTCCTCGCGCGGTATCCCTTCCGACAGCGGCTCGGCGCGGTGATGTTCGGCGAGCGTCGCGACGATGGTTCCGGTCAGCTGCTGCAGGACCGCGTGCGCCACGAGCACGTCGCCTGCGAGGACCGCCTCGCTCGACTTCAACAGCGCGGCGATGCGTTCATCGATCGCCCGCGGGTCGACGCCGGCGCGCGTGATGAGCGCGCGCATCGGCAACCCGAGCGCGCCGCGCTCCGCGATCATCGCGCCAGCCGGATCGCGCTCGAGTCGGCGCATGCGATCGAGGGCGGCCGCGGTCCGAATGGCGGCTCGCGGCGGTGCAGGATCCAGAATCACGCCGCCGGCAATCGTCACGGACGGCGAATACGCGCGCAGGATGTAGCGATCGCCGCGCGCGAGCAACGCCGCGGCCTCGAGCCGCAGCCGTATGAATCCGCGAGCACCCGGCTCGATGGAGGGGCGGACCTGCGCGTCCGCTCCGTCCCGCAGAGGCCCGACGATGGCGACGCGGCCGAGAATCTCGGCGGTCCCCTGATGAAACCGCACGCGCGCGCCGTGCTTCAGCGGCTTCGCGTCAGGAAGCACCTCGACGGTCGCGTCCGCGAGTCGAGTCTCTTCGAAGGCGCCGGGCGTGACCAGATTCTGTCCGCGCGCGACGTCCGCGACATCGACGCCGCTCACGTTCACCGCGGTGCGGTTCCCGGCGATCGCCTCGGGTTGTTTCCGTCCATGCACCTGCACGCCGCGGACTTTGACCTTGATCGTTGAAGCCCGGCTGGAGCCGGACGCCGCTGACGGTGCTGACGACGCTGATGGAGACGTGTCTGGCATCACCGCGAGCTCGCTGTCGGTGGTGATTCGGCCCGACACGAGCGTGCCGGTGACGACGGTGCCGAAACCTTTCATCGAGAACACGCGATCAATCGGCAGTCGAACGGAAGCATCAATCGGTCTGCCACGCGTTCCGGCGCTCACGCCGACGAGCGCGTCGCGAAAGACGTCCAGACCATCGCCGGTCTTCGACGAAAGCGGGACCACCGGCGCGCCCTCGAGGAACGAGCCGGTGACGAGCTCGCGAACTTCCATCCGCGTAAGCTCGAGCGTCTCGGCGTCCGCCAGGTCGGATTTGGTCAGCGCGATGAGACCCGCCGGTACCTGGAGCAGACGACAGATGTCGAAGTGTTCCCGCGTTTGCGGCATCACCGATTCGTCGGCCGCGACGACGAGGACGACGAGATCGATGCCGCCGACGCCGGCCAGCATGTTCTTCACGAACCGTTCGTGGCCCGGAACGTCGACGAAGGCGAAGTTGATGTCGCCGATCGTGGCGTGCGCGAACCCGAGATCGATCGTGATGCCGCGCGCCTTCTCTTCCTTCAGACGGTCCGGATCGGTGCCCGTCAGTGCGCGAACGAGCGCGCTCTTCCCGTGATCGATGTGCCCCGCGGTCCCGACGACGACCGATTTCACCGGCGCCCTTTAGTCTTGGTCCGGTGCCGTTCACGCCGGCCCGGCCGTTGCTTGCGCCGCTTCTCCTGCTTCGGCGTCGCGCGGCTGCGGCGCGGGCCGCGATCGCCTTCGCGCACGCGCTCGAGAATTTCCACGAGCCCGAGATCCACCTGCCGCTGCTCCATGTTGACGCGGATCACCTGCACCTTCACCTTGTCGCCGAGCCGGTACACTTTCCGTGTATTCTCGCCCGCGAGCATGTGCGCGCTCTCGATGAAGCGATAGTAGTCGTCGGCCATCGTCGAGACGTGCACGAGCCCCTCGACGAAGTGCTCGATCAGCTCGATGAACAGCCCGAACGCGGCGACGCCGGTCACGGAGCCTTCGAACTCGTCGCCGACCTTGTCGGCCATGAACTTCACTTTCTTCCACTGCAAAAGCTCGCGCTCGGCGTCGTCGGCGCGCCGCTCCATCTCGGACGTATGGCGCGCGACTTCCGGCAGTTCCTCGGTCCACTCGTCCTTGACCTCGTCGGTCAGCAGCCCGTGACGCACCGCCCGCAGGGCGCGGTGGACGACGAGATCGGGATAGCGGCGGATCGGAGACGTGAAGTGCGTGTAGCTCGGCGCCGCGAGGCCGAAGTGCCCGAGGTTCTCCGGCGCGTAGCGCGCCTTCTGCATCGTCCGCAGCATCAGGAACGCGATCGGCTTTTCTTCCGGTTTGCCGTGAATGCGCTCGAGAAGCTTCTGGAAGTGGCGCGGCCGCAGCGCGTTCATCGGCGCGCCGAGGCTCAATCCAAAACCCGAAACGAACTCCTCGAACTTCTCCACCTTCAGGATGTCGGGTTCCTCGTGCACGCGGTACAGCGATGGCGCCTCCTGCGATTCGAGGTAGGACGCAACCGTTTCGTTGGCGAGCAGCATGAATTCCTCGATGAGGCGGTGCGCCACGTTGCGCTCGAGCGCGATGATCGCTTCGATTACGCCGCCCTCGTCGATGACGACTTCGGCCTCGTTGAGATCGAAGTCGATGGATCCGCGCCGCCGGCGCGCATCGTGCAGAATCTGAAACAGCTCGCGCATCATCTCGAACATCGGCACGAGCCGCGCGTACTGCTTCATCAGCTGCGGATCTCCGTCCGTGAGGATGCCGTTCACGGCCGTGTAGGTCATCCGTTCGTCGCTGTTGATGACGCCGTCGTGAAACTCGTACCGGACGACCTGACCGCGCCGATCCACTTCCATCAGGCACGACTGCACGAGCCGATCGACGTGCGGATTCAGGCTGCACAATCCGGTCGCCAGCTCCGAGGGAAACATGTGAACGGCGCGTTCGGGGAAGTACACCGACGTGCCACGGTCGTACGCCTCGCGGTCGAGCGCGCTTCCCTCCTGGACGTAATGCGACACGTCGGCGATGTGGACGCCGAGCCGGAAGTTCCCGTTCGGCAGCTTGTCGAGCGTGATGGCATCGTCGAAGTCGCGCGCATGCTCACCGTCGATGGTAACGGTAGGCACGTCGCGGAAATCGGTGCGGCTCCGAATGTCGCGGTCGGCGACGGTCGCTCCGAGCCGGATCGCCTCGGCAACCGATTCGTCGGAATGCGCGTCGGGAATGCCCCACTTGCGGATGATGATCTCGGTGTCGACGCCGGGCGCGTCGATGTGGCCGAGCACTTCGGCCACGCGCCCGATCGCGCCGCGCGTCGACGTCGGCCAGCGCGTGAGCTCGACGCTGACCATCAGTCCCGGATCGGCGCCGCCTTCCTGGCCCGGCGGAATGAAGATATCCATCAGGACCCGGCGATCGAACGGCACGACGTATCCCATGCCGTTCTCGTCGCGATCGTAGCGGCCGACGATCCACTGGTTGGCTCGTTCGAGGATGCGGATGATCCGTCCCTCGGCGCGGCCTCCCTCCTTGATCCGCTCGACGCGCACGACCACGCGATCGCCGTGCATCGCTTCGTTCATCAGCGGACCGGAAATGTAGATGTCGCCGCCCGATTCGAGCGGGCGTTCGGGCGCAACGAATCCGTATCCGGCTGAATGCGTCTGCAGGCGGCCGACGTACAAATCCATCTTCTCCGGCAGGCCGAAGCGATGATCGCGGATCTGTATCAGGTCGCCGGAGCCGACGAGCGACTTGATGTGCCGTTTGAAGGTGACGCGCTCTTCGCGCGGAATCTTGAGAACCTGAAGGAGCTCGCGGATGGCCGCGGGATGATGCACACGCTCGCGCATCAGCGCGAGCACGTGGTCGCGTGAAAGCATCGAAGTTAGGCTAACAGAATTACCTGAAGATCGCCGACGTTGGTGCCGGTCGGACCTGTCCGGATGAGATCGCCGATCGCGTCGAAAAACGCGTAGGCATCGTTGTTCGAAAGAGACCGCTGCGCGTCGAGTCCGGCGGCCGCCGCGCGACTGCGCGTCGTCTGGTCGACGATGGCGCCGGCGGCGTCCGTGGGCCCGTCGATACCGTCAGTGCCGACGCTCGCCACCACCGCTGCGGAGGCGGTTTCGGCGAGCGGCTCCGCCGCCGCGAGCGCAAACTCCTGATTGCGACCGCCTTTGCCGGAACCGGTCACGTTCACCGTCGTCTCGCCGCTCGAGACGATGCACGCCGGTCGCGCGATGCCGGCGGCACGCGCGAAGGCAGCGCCGAGATGCGACGCCGACGCCGTGCGCGCTTCGCCGGTCACCGCATCGTCGATTGAGATGACCTGGTATCCGAGCGCGATCGCCTGATCTGCGGCGCCTCGCATCGCATCGCGCCGCGATCCAATGAGCCGCGTCCTGGCGTTGGCGACGCGCGCGTCGCCGGGCTTCGGCGTTTCGGCAATCGATCCGTGCACGCCCGCGTGAAGGCGCGACACCACGCCGGCGGGATACGCATGCTCGCCGCCGAATCGCCGCAGGATGTCGAGCGCGTCCTGGAACGTGCTCGCGTCGGCGACGGTCGGACCCGAGGCGATGACGCTCAAATCGTCGCCGACGACATCCGAAATCGCCAGCGCGATGCAGGCGGCGCGCGTGCGCGCGGCGAGCCAGCCGCCCTTGATCGCCGACAGGTGCTTCCGCACCGTGTTCAGGGCGTAAATGTCGGCGCCGGCGCGAAGCAGACGATCGGTCGTGGCCCGCTTGTCGTCGAGCGTCACCCCGTCGGCCGGCACAGCCATCAGTGCGGACGCGCCTCCCGAAATCAACACCAGGAGCGTGTCGTCCTCCGACAGCGATTCGGCAATCGCGAGCGCTTTGCGTCCGCCCTCTTCGCTGCGCGCATTCGGCGTCGGGTGTCCGCCGACGATGAACTCGCAAGCGCGGCGTAGGGGCGGAGCTTGCTCAGCCCACGATGTCGGCGTGGCCTCAGGCGTCGGTGGGGCCTCGGGCATCGGTGCGACAACCGGCCGAGCAAGCTGGGCCCCCACGACGAGGCCCGATAGCGATCCAAGGCGTTTCGCGGCGGCGGCCGCCATCGCGGGCGCAGCTTTACCCGCGGCGATCACCGCCACGTGTTCCAAACGCGGCGCGTCCTCGCCGGTCAGTGCGCGATCGACGAGAACATCGGCGGCGCACGCACGAATCCCGGCCCGGATGATGGCCAGGAGGTCTTGTCGAAGTTCGGCGAGAGAACGCGTCAGTGAGTCTGCTTGGGATCGGACCAGGCCGAAAGGCCGGTCACGACGTCGAATTTCTTCAAGAGGGAGCTTACGAGCTGGGGGGCGTCGTCCTGTGTCAGGAGGTGTTCGAGCTGCGCCATGATTTTCGTCAGCGCCGCTTCAACGTCGGTGATGGCACTTTCCGAATAGTACGGTCGCTGCTGCTCCAGGCATCGGCGGTGTTTGTTGAATTCTTCCCGGTAGAACTCTGCGATTGCGCTGGTCGGCCTCGAGTCGGTCACGAAGCGTGGCATGCAGGCCCCTCGGAATCAATTGTTGCTTGGTCCTATCCAGTGTAAATCCGATGAAAAAGGAGTGTCAAGAATGTGAAATGGGAGATCAAGATCGCCACGCGGCGACCGCGCCGCCCACGCAGCCGACGACCATTCCACCGACGACGAGGAGCAGACACAGCTCGACCGGCAGGAACCGCACGGTCGAGAGATTGATGGCTGATGCGAGCGGTGCGAGATAGCGCGCGCGCAGCGCGAAGAATGCCAGCGCGAGCGCGACGACCGCAACCAGAGCGCCAATCCCACCCTGAAGCACGCCTTCCATCACGAACGGACCGCGAATGTAGGCGCCTGGCGCGCCGACCAGCTGCATGATATCGAGCTCGTCCCGGCGCGCGAACAGTGCGAGCCGTACGACGTTCGCAACCGTGAGCGCCGCCGCAATCGTCAACAGCGCGCCGAGCATCAGGCCCACACCGCGTACGATGGTGACGGCGGACGTCAGCCGATTCAACCACTGCCGATCGTAGCGAACGTCGGCTACACCGGGCATCTGCCGCAGGCTCGCGCCAAGGCGATCGACGCCGGCCGCCGAGTCGCCGTCAGGGCGCACACGAACCTCGAACGACGCCGGCAGCGGATTGTCGCCCAGCGTGTCGACGGTCGATGCGAGATCGGCGAAGGTTTGCTTGAAGCGGACGAGCGCGTCGGACTTCGACACGTACTCATGCGAAGCCACGACGCCTCCCGGCGCCAGCGCGCTCTCAATCGCGCGCCGCTGATCAGGGGTCACATCGTCCCTCAAGTACACGGAGAGCTCGGCCACGCTGCTCCATTCGGCGGCGAGCCGTTCGAGGTTGGCCGTGACGATGAGGAACGCGCCGAGGACGAACAGCGCCAGCGCGATCGTCGCTGTCGAGAGCAATCCCGCCTGTCGGCCGCGCCAGAGGCTGAGGAGCGCCTCTTCGATCGCGTAGCGGAGCGCACGAATCATGCGACCTCGACGACGCGGCCGTGATCGAGCGTGACGGCCTTGCGGCCGACGCGGCGGATCAGCTCACGATCGTGCGTCGCGACGACGACGGTCGTGCCGCGCGCGTTGATTTCGCGGAACAGGTTCATGATCTCGAGCGACAAGTCAGGATCGAGGTTGCCGGTCGGCTCGTCGGCGAGGATCAGTTGAGGGTCGTTGACCAGCGCTCGCGCAATCGCGATCCGCTGCTGCTCGCCGCCGGACAATTCTTCCGGGAAGGCGTTCATACGATGCTGCAGCCCGACCCACTTGAGTACCTGGAACGTCTTGCGCTGTTGCGTCGCGAGCGGCAAGCCCAGGACGCGCATGACGAAGGCGACGTTCTGAAAGACAGTGAATCGGGGAATCAGCCGGAAATCCTGGAACACGAACCCGACGCTGCGGCGGTAGCTTTGAACCTGCGAGGGGCGCAACGTGTTGAGGTCGCGCCCGAGGACTTTGAGATCGCCCTCGCTCGGCCGATCTTCCCGCAACAGGAGCCGCAGAAGGGTCGACTTGCCGGCGCCGCTTGGACCGGTAAGAAAGACGAATTCACCCTTGTCGATGGTGAGGGAAAGGTCGCGCAAGGCGTAGACGCCGCGGCTGTAGAGCTTCGACAGATGGTAGGTTTCGATCAAGCCCGGGGTCCCCACCCCGGATCGCTCTGCCTGTGCACCGCGACTGCCAACTGGAATGTCGTAAGGAGTAAAAGCATTATAACACGCGATAAACGCGCGGTACACGCGCCTGCGATGCGCGCGCGACCTCAGCCGCAGAACGAACTCGATCGATCGACGCGGAGCTACGCGCCCAGTGCCTCCCTCAACAGCTCGTTGACGCGCTTTGGATTCGCTTTGCCGGCGGCGGCCTTCATGACCTGACCGACGAGGAAGCCGAACGTCGCCGTCTTGCCCGCGCGATACTGCGCGACGGCGTCGCCATTCTTCGCGAGCACGTCGGCGATCAACCCGACGATCTGTGATTCGTCGCTGATTTGCGTCAGTCCTTCCGCGGCGACGATGTCGCCGGCCGCACGTCCCGTTGCGAACATCTTTTCGAACACGTCCTTCGCGATCGAACCGCTGATCGTTCCCTTCTCGATGAGCGCGATGAGGCCCGCGAGCCGCTCGGGTGGCAGCGGCGACGGCGTCGTCCTCGCGTCGATCTCCTTCAGCTTCCGCGCGAGCTCGCCCATGATCCAGTTGCTCGCGGGCTTCGCCGCCGCGCCGGCCGCAATCGTGGCCTCGAAGTAATCGGCGAGCGCTCGCGACTGCGTGAGCTGCCCTGCGTCGTACTCCGGCACCGCGTATTGCTCGACGAATCGGCGGCGGCGGGCGTCGGGCAACTCCGGCATCTCCGCACGGATCGCCGCAACGCGCGCGGCGTCGACCACGAGCGGCGGCAGGTCCGGCTCGGGAAAGTAGCGGTAGTCGTGCGCTTCTTCCTTGCTGCGCATCGAGACCGTGCGCCCGGCAACCGCGTCCCACAGGCGTGTTTCCTGCACGACGCGGCCACCCTCGCCGAGCACCTCAATCTGACGCGCGATCTCGTGCTCGAGCGCTTTTTGCAGGAAGCGAAACGAGTTGAGGTTCTTCACTTCCGCCTTCGTGCCGAGCGGCACGGTCCCTTCAGGCCGAACCGAGACGTTCGCGTCGCAGCGCAGGCTGCCCTCTTCCATGTTGCCGTCGTTCACGTCGAGCCACACCAGGGTCTCGCGCAGCCGGCTGAAGAAATCGGCGGCAGCCGAGGCGGAGCGCAGATCCGGCCGCGTCACGATCTCGACGAGCGGCACGCCGCTGCGGTTGTAGTCGACGTAGGTCTTGCGGTCGGAATCGACGAATCCTTCGTGCAGCGATTTGCCGGCGTCTTCCTCGAGATGCACGCGAATGATGCCGACGCCGTCGAAGAAGCCGTCGACTGCCAGCGGCCGCTCGTACTGCGAAATCTGGTAGCCCTTCGGCAGGTCCGGGTAGAAGTAGTTCTTGCGCGCGAAGATCGACGTTTCCTGAATCGTGCACCCAAGCGCCAGCGCCGCGCGGATCGCATGATCGACCGCGCGGCGATTCAGCACGGGCAGCGCGCCCGGCAGGCCGATGCACACGGGACAGATGTGGGTGTTCGGATCGGCGCCGAATGCGGTGCTGCAGCCGCAGAAGATTTTCGATTCGGTGAGGAGCTGCGCGTGAATCTCGAGCCCGATGACCGGCTCGTATCGGAGCGACACGCCGGTCGGTCCTACACCCGAGGTCCGGCGGCACGCACCTCCGGAGTGACGCCGCCTTCGAACGTCTTGAAGTTCTCGGCGAACATGCGCGCGAGCTTCGCCGCCTGGGCGTCGTAGTCGACGCCGTCGGTCCATGTGTTGCGCGGTTTGAGCACCTCGGGTGGAACCTCAGGACAGCTCGTCGGCACGGCGACGTTGAAGACCGGATCGGTTTCGTAGGCGACGTGGTCGAGCGCGCCGGCCAGCGCGGCGTGAATCATCGCGCGTGTGTATCCGATCTTCATCCGCGTGCCGACGCCGTACGGCCCACCGGTCCAGCCCGTGTTGACCAGCCAGACGCGCGCCGCGTGCCGCGCGATCTTCTCGCCGAGCATCGTCGCGTAACGGCTTGGCGCCAGTGGCAGAAACGGCGCGCCGAAGCACGTGCTGAACGTCGCTCTCGGCTCGGTGACTCCCCTCTCCGTGCCGGCGACCTTGGCGGTGTAGCCGGAAAGGAAATGGTACATGGCGCCTTCGGGCGTCAGCCGCGCGATCGGCGGCAGCACTCCGAAGGCATCGGCGGTGAGCATCACGACGTTTTTCGGATGGCCGCCCTGACCGGACGGAACTGCGTTCTCGATGAACGTGATTGGATAGGCGGCCCGCGTGTTTTCGGTGTAACGATCGTCGTCGAGATCGAGCTGCCGCGTCTCCGGATCGAGGACGACGTTCTCGAGCACCGTTCCGAAGCGCCGCGTCGTCGCGTAGATCTGCGGCTCGGCCTCGGGCGACAGTCGAATCGTTTTCGCGTAGCATCCGCCTTCGAAATTGAATACGCCGCGATCGCTCCACCCGTGTTCGTCATCGCCGATGAGCATCCGCTCGGGATCGCTCGACAGCGTCGTCTTGCCGGTTCCAGACAAGCCGAAGAAGAGCGCGACGTCGCCGCCGGCGCCGATGTTTGCGGAACAATGCATCGGCAGGACGTGCTGCATCGGCAGCACGTAGTTCAACACGCTGAAGATCGACTTCTTCATCTCGCCGGCGTAGCTCGTGCCGCCAATCAGCACGAGCTTCTTGGCGAAATGAACCGCGATGACGACGTCCGAGTTCGTGCCGTGGCGCGCAGGAGTCGATTTGAAGCTCGGCACGTCGATGACGGTGAATTCGGGGACGTGTGCCGCCGCAACGTTCGTGTCGACGAGGAACAGGCTTCGCGCAAACAGGTTGTGCCACGCGAGCTCGTTGATGACGCGGACGGGCAGGCGGTACTTCGGATCGGCGCCGGCGAAACAATCCTGGACGAAGAGCTCCTTGTCGCTCAGCGAGCTCAACAGATCGGCATGTAACGCCTCGAATCGTGCGGGATCCATCGGCCGGTTCACCTTGCCCCAGTCGATGTGCGGCTCGCTCGACGGTTCGCGGACGATAAACTTATCGTTGGGCGACCGTCCCGTGTGCTGTCCCGTCCGGCACGCCAGCGGGCCGCCGGCGGCAATCGCCGCTTCCTGCCGTCGAACGGCCTCCTCGTACAGCGCGGCCGTCGAGAGATTCCAGTGAACACGACGCGAGCGGATGCCGTCGCGCTCGAGGTCTAACGTGTGGAGGTCCAGTGACATACGTGAATCCCGCGATCGTATTCCGACGGATCGGTCGAGTCAACAATTCCGGAACATACGGTAAACTGTAAACACCTGTGGAAATCGGACGTAATGCTTCAATGAGTGGAGAGTTGCGGCCAGCTCACGACGTCGCGCGCGGCCTGGAGCGCGAAGCCGCCCCTGTCGGGGGTGTCGGGAGCGCTCCGTCGACGCGACGAGGCTCAGCGGCGGCGCTCTCGCAAGATTCGCGGCTCGCAATCGAGATTCGCGGCCTGGTCGAGAGCGGCCGCGACGACGAGGCGCGCGACCGCTTCGGCGAGCTCGTGGCCATGCACCAGCATCGCGCGTCGCGCATCGCCTACCAGTACTTGCGCGACGCCGCCGACGCCGACGAAGCGGTGCAGGACGCGTTCGTCAAGGTATTCACGCACATCGGTTCGTACCGCGAAGCGTGGCCGTTCGAGGTCTGGTTCACGCGGATTCTCATCAACGGATGCCTCGATCGCCGCAAGGCGCGGTCGCGCCGCGATCGCTGGACCGTCGGCGCCGAGATTTCGAGCGCCGACGAAGCGCGCGTTTCTGCCGCGGGCGCACCGAACGATCCCGAGCAGCGCCTGCTCGCGCGCGAACGCCGCGCGCGCATGGCGGCGGCGATCGATCGGCTCGACGGCCGACAGCGCCTGGTCTTCATGCTCTGTCACTACGGCGATTGCACCCCGCGGGAAGTCAGCGCGATGACGGGGTTGAACGAGTCGACGGTTCGCGTGCATCTGTTCCGCGCCGCGCGCAAGCTGCGCGGCCTGCTCGGAGGAAAGCCGTGATCGGTCGGGCGCGCCACCTGCAGGAACAGCGGCTGTACGACTGTTACTACGCCGCGCGAACCGGTGAGGCCATCGATCCGCGTGCGGCCGAACATCTCGCCGACTGCGCAGCGTGCGGCGCGCGCTACGCGGAGCTCTTGCGCTTTCTCGACGCACTGCGCGCTGAGGGCGATGCCGAATCCGACGACCTCTTCACCGCCGAACGGCTCCAGGCACAGCAGCAGCAGATCGCGCGGCGCATCGAGCACGTCGGCCATCCGGCGCGCGTCATCAGCTTCCCCGCGCAGCTCGTTCGACGCGGCATTTCGTCGACGACGGCGCCGACGGCTCCCCGCTGGATCGCCGCCGCCGCGGCGGCGGGCCTGTTCGTCGGGGTCGCGCTCGGCGCCTCCTACGAGTGGGATTGGCACAACCAGGACGCCCGCACGGTGTTGAGCGGCGACGCAAACGCGCGCCTGTCACCGATCGCCACGCGCGGCAGCGGATTGGACGACGTCGCCGCCGACGATGCGTTCCTGTCGGAGCTCGAACTGGCGCTCGATCGGCCGCGCACCCGCGAGTTGATCGCGTACGATGCCCTGACGCCTCACGTGCGCAGCGTGCGTGATCAAAGGTAGGGCTTGCCCTCGCTGATCTTCCGGAAGGGTCTGGACCTGAAGCATGCCGTCGCTGGCATGCTGGCCGATAACTACCACAGCGCGCTCGTCGAGCGTGTGAAGGTCGAGGACTTCACTTACGGCGCCGGACGGCTCACCGTTCATCTCGCGCGCGAGTTCGGCTTCTGCTACGGCGTCGATCGCGCCGTGGATTATGCCTACCAGACGCGCGAGCGCTTTCCGGATCGCAGCGTGTTCCTCACCGGCGAAATCATCCACAACCCGCACGTCAACGAGAAGCTCCGGACGATGGGCATCCGGTTTCTGAGCGACGAGGACGTCGGGCTGGATCGACTCGGACCGCAAGATGTCGTGATCCTGCCGGCCTTCGGTGTCACCGTGGCGATGCTTCAGCAGCTCGATCGGCGCGGCTGCACCCTGATCGACACGACGTGCGGATCGGTGCTGAACGTTTGGAAGAACGTCCGCCGCTACGCCGAGGGAGGTTTCACTTCGATCATCCACGGCAAGGTGTGGCACGAGGAGACGCAGGCAACGGCGTCGCAGGCGGCCGCGTACGGCGGAAAATATCTCGTCGTCCTCGATCGTGCGGAAACGGCCGTCGTCTGTGACTACATCCGCAGCGGTGGCGATCGCGCCGCGTTCCTCGCGCGCTTCGCCAACGCCGCGTCGTCCGGCTTCAATCCGGACGACGATCTGTACCGCATCGGTCTCGCGAATCAGACGACGATGCTGATGACCGAGTCGCTCGAGATTGGCGAAATGATCCGGGCGGCGATAATCGACCGCGACGGTGAGGCGGCCGCCGCGTCGCGCTATCAGGCGTTCGACACGATCTGCAGCGCCACCCAGGATCGACAGGACGCGGTCGTCGCATTGCTGCGCGACACCGCCATCGACCTGATGATCGTCATCGGCGGCTACAACAGCAGCAACACCGCCAACCTCGCGCGGATCTGCGCGGCGTCACGACCGACGTATCACATTGCCGATCCCGACTGCCTGCTGTCGCCGCAGCAGATTCGTCATCGTCCCGTTGGCGCCAAAGCCGAAGTGACGACCGACGCCTGGCTGCCGCTCGATCGACCCGTGGCGATCGGTCTGACTTCCGGCGCCTCGACGCCGGACAATCTGGTCGGCGCGGCCATCGTCCGTCTCGAAGCATTCTGTTCGTGAGCGGTCAGGCGCCCCAACGCGAGCAGCAGAAGTCCCAGCGTCACCCACGCGATGAACAACGGCTTCATGCCGGCTGATTCAGCAACCGCAGTGCCAAGACGAGGCGTCCCCGAGGATCGGTGGATGATCCGCGTCGCGTGCGGTTTTCTCGTGTCGGCATCTGTCGCTTTGGCCGGTGTCTCCACGTTCGCGCAGACGACAGCGCCGACACCCGAGTCGGTCATCGGCTGGCCGCCGTGCGCCGATTACAAGCTGGCCACCTACGAACAGATTGAAGACTATTTCCGCAAACTGGCGATCGCGGTCCCTTCGCGGATGCAGCTCATCGAGATGGGGAAGACGGCCGAAGGACGGACGCAGGTACTCGCCGTCGTCTCCTCGGAACAAAACCTCCGCCAGCTCGGCAAGTACAAGGACATCGCGCGCAGGCTCGCGCTGGCGCGGGCGTCGACAAGCCGGGTGCGGCCGGAGCCGGCCGACGGGCAAAACGATGGCGACCGCTTGACCGATGGCGAAGCGCGCGCGCTCGCGCGCGAGGGAAAGGCCGTCGTCTGGATCGACTTCGGCCTCCACTCCTCGGAGGTGGCACACGGGCAGACGGCGCCGCTGCTGGTGCACAAGGTCGTCACCGAAGAATCGGATGAAATGCGGTTCATCCGCGACAACGTGATTCTTCTGCTCGTCGCGAACATGAACCCCGACGGCACGACTATGGTCGCGACGTGGTATCGCGAGCATCGCGGCAAACCGTGGGAAGACCGTGTTCCCGAGTTGTGGCACAAGTACGTCGGTCACGACGACAACCGCGACTGGTTCATGATGAACCAGGGGGAAACGAGGAACAGCGCGAGACTGCTCTACACGGAGTGGTTTCCGCAGATCATCTACAACCACCACCAGTCAGGTCCGTTTCCCTCGCGCATCTTCGTTCCGCCGTTCGACGATCCGATGAATCCGAACATTCCGCCGCTGGTCATGCGCGGCGTGAACCTGGTGGGCGACGCGATGACGCGCCGCCTCGATCAGGAAGGCAAGCGCGGCGCCGTCTCGCGCATCGGTTTCGACACGTGGTGGAACGGCGGCATGCGCACGGCGCCGTATTTCCACAACATGATCGGGATTCTCACCGAGACCGGCCACGCGTCGGCGACGCCGGCGACCTACGATGCGGCGGCCTTTCCGAAGTACTTCGCCAATACGACGATCCCGACGCTCGAGCCGACAACCTATTACCCGAGCCCGTTCCTCGGCGGCGAGTGGCACATCCGCGACAGCTGCGACTACATGGTGACGACGTCCATGGCGCTGCTCGACATCGCGGCGAAGCGCCGGGAGGAGTGGCTCTACGACATCTACCAGATGGCCCGGGACGCGACCCGGAACCACGCGAACGAAACGTTCATCGTACCGATGGCGAGCGGAGCGAGCCGGGGAGACGACGTCCAATGGGACCCGCCGACGGCCGTCAAGATGATCAACGTGCTGCGGCTCGGGGGCGTCGAGATCGAGCGCGCGCGCGCCGCGTTCGATGCGGGCGGACGCCACTACGGCGCCGGTTCGTTCGTCATCCGCGGCGCGCAGCCGTTCGAACCGTACGTGCGCGACCTGCTGACGCCGCAGGCCTATCCCGACGTGCGCTTGTACCCAGGCGGTCCGCCGAAGCGTCCGTACGACATCACCGGCTGGACACTCAACTATCAGATGGGCGTGAAAGTCGATCGCGTGATGGAAGCGGTCCGCGTCGCAACGGAAGCGATTGACGTCGCGCCGCCGCCTGACGTCGCGACACCGGCATCCGCGCGCGCGGCGTTCGCGCTCGATCCGCGCGCGAACGATTCGTTCACGATCGTCAACCGTCTGCTGAAAGCGGGCGAAACCGTCTTGCGCGCGACCGAGCCGCTGGCGCTGAACGATGCGACATGGCCGGCTGGCGCCTTTGTGATCAAGCCGGCCGCGGGCACGGCAGTACGGGTTGGCGACGCGGCGCGCGCATTTGGCGTCGCCGTCGCGTCGCTCGATCAGATGCCGCGCGATCTTCTCGAGGTCAAGGCGCCGCGCGTCGGCATCTACCACGCGTGGGGCGGCAACATGGACGAAGGCTGGACGCGCTGGCTGCTCGAGCAGTTCGAGTTTCCTTACACCAGCGTGTTCGACCGTGATGTGCGAGTCGGCAATCTGCGCGCGCGATACGACGTCATCCTGCTGCCTGATGCGACCTACGAGCAGATGTTGAATGGGATGGCGGCCGGCACGATGCCGGACGCGTACACCGGAGGCATGACGGCGCGCGGCGTGACGAACTTATACGAGTTCGCCGCGAGTGGAGGAACTCTCGTCGCGATGGATCGCGCCGCCGACCTGCCGTTGTCCGCGTTCGGACTCCACGTCGAGAACGTCACGACCTCAGCGCGCGAGGCCGACTTCTATATTCCGGGCAGCATCCTGAAGATCAAAGTCAGCGCGAATCATCCTGTCGCGTACGGCATGCCGCCCGATGCGGCGGCGTTCTTCATCAACGGCCCGGCGTTCGCAGCCGTCGGCGCGCAGAACGTCCACATCGTGGCCGAATATCCGGCGCGCGATCTGCTCCTCAGTGGCTGGCTGCTGGGCGAGCCGGTGATCGCGGGACGGGCGGCAGTCGTCGAAGTCGCAGTCGACAAGGGGCGGGTCGTACTGCTGGGCTTCCGGACCCAGCACCGCGCGCAGCCGCACGGCACGTACAAGCTGCTTTTCAACGCGATCCTGCTCGGCTCGTCGCAGCGTGGCCCGACGTAAAAAGTTGTCTCCTCTGAAATAGCCGCCTTCACGACGTCGTATCCCTCTACGAACCGTATTATCAGAGGTTTACGCAATGGAGTTGACCTGGGTGCGCAGGCTGTTGCCCGCCATATTTTTCTCAGTGGCGCTGGCCGCGTCTGCCCTTGGACAATCGTTCGGTTTTGCCTGGTGGCGCGACCCGCAGTTTCAGCGCGATCTTTCCCTGACGGCCGATCAGGTCAACCGTATTGAAACCGTCTTCCAGTCGACGATCCCGACCCTACGCGCCAAGAAAACGGACCTCGATTCGCAGGAGGACGAGCTATCGCGCCTGGTCGCGACGAATGCGGACGAGACCGTCGTCACGCGGCAGGTCGACAAAGTCGAAGCGATCCGATCGCATATGAACAAAATGCGCACGCTGATGCTGTTGCACATGCGCCAGGTGCTCACGCCGGATCAACGCGTCAAATTGAATAAGCTCTACGAGCAGCAGAAGAATTCGAACCGCCCCAAAGGCGAGAAGCGATAGGTATCGCGAGGCTTTCAGCCGAGCGACGGAGATATGTAATGGCACCCAACCGAACGATCTGGATCCTGACTGGCGTGTTCGTACTGGCCTGCACCGCCGCGCAGGCACAGGTGTCCGATGCGCGCATTCACGAGCTCATCAGGCAGGCGGCCGAAAAGGTGTCGCAGACCGACGCGTCGGTGCAGCCGCCGGTGGCCGGCGCCGCGGCGCAGGCGCGGCCGGTCGTGCGGCTCACGCTCGACGAAGCGGTGAAGCTGACGCTCGACCGCAATCTCGATATCGCGGTACAGCGGTTGAATCCGGAGATCAACGACATCGCGATCGCCAGTGTGCGCTCAGTCTACAGCCCGACCCTTACGTCGACGATCGGTCCGCAGTCGGTCACGCAGCTGCCGACTAGCGCCTTGCAACTTGGCAACAACGGCACTGCCACAATCAACGACACCATGACCTTCAACGGCGGCATCGCGCAGAGCGTTCCGTGGGGCGGCGGTTCGTTTTCGCTGGCATTGAACAACTTCAAGCGCACGACCACCAGCAACAACGCGCTGTTCAATCCGCAGTTCAATTCAAGTCTGAGCTTCGCGTACACGCAGCCGCTGCTTCGCAACTTCCGCATCGATTCGACGCGCCAGCAGCTGCAGGTCACCAAGATCAACCGCGACATTTCGGACGTGCAGCTGCGCGCGACGGTCACCAACACGCTGTCCAATGTGCGGAATGCCTACTGGGATTACGTATTCGCGGTTCAGAGCGTCGAAGTCGCCCAGAAATCGGTGGCGCTCGCCGAACAGCTCGTGAAGGACAATCAGACGCGGGTCGAGGTCGGTACGATGGCGCCGATCGACGTCGTGCAGGCGCAGTCGCAGGCCGCGACCGCACGCCAAAATCTCGCGGTCGCGCAGCAGGCGATGCGGACCGGCGAGCTGGCCGTCAAGCGGCTGATCGTCAGCGGCACTGAGGATCCGAACTGGAGCGTCCAGATCGATCCTGTCGATCGGCCCGACTTCGTGGCGCAATCCATTGATGTCGAAGCGGCGGTGCGCCGGGCATTGAACGAGCGTACCGACCTCGACATCGCCAAGAAAAACGTGACGTCCAACGACGTCACGCTCAAATTCCTGAGCGACCAGCTCAAGCCGCAGGCGGACTTCAATGTCAGTTACATCCCGCAGGGCGTCGGCGGCACCGAGTTGTTCCGCGATACCAGCATCCTCGGCAGCCCGATCAGCCGCACCGAGAACCTCGGCATCAGCAACGCGTTTTCGACGCTGTTCCACAACCAGTACCCGCAATGGACAGCGCAGGTCAATTTCTCGTACCCCCTCGGCACGAGTTCGCAGGAGGCAAACGTCGCGCGCGCGCGCGTCCAGCTCACGCAGGTGCAGGCCCAGGTGAAACAGATCGAGCTGCAGGTTGCGACCGACGTGACCAACGCCGCCGTGACCGTGCAGAGCAACGGTGAGCGTGTCCAGGCGGCGCAGGCGGCGCGCGAGCTCGCCGAGAAGCAGCTCGAGGCCGAGCAGAGCAAGTTCGAGGTCGGGATGTCGACCAACTACAACGTCATCCAGTCACAGCGCGACCTGGCGACAGCGCAGAACAACGAGTTGCAGGCGATCCTGAATTATCGCAAGTCACTCGTCGAGCTCGAACGGCTGCAGCAGACGACGCTGCAGAACCTGAACATCACGGTACTGACCGCGGGCGGCGGCGGCGGTACGGCGGTGCGCACGACGGCCGGCCAGTAATGACGACCAGACGGTAATCATGAAGCGAGCGGTCACGGTCCTCGTCATCATCGCGGCCATCGGCGCAGGCGCCGGGGCGTACTACATCCGGCGCGGCGCGCCCGACGTCCAGGTGCAGACCTCGCCTATCAGCCGCGGTGACATCATCGATACAGTCGGCGCGACCGGCACGCTCCAGGCGGTGACGACCGTGCAGGTGGGAAGCCAGGTGTCGGGCAACATCGCCTGGCTCGGCGCCGACTTCAATTCGATCGTGCGCAAAGGACAGGTGATCGCGCGGCTCGATGCGTCGCTCTTCGAGGCGCAGCTGCAGCAGGCGCGCGCCAACCTGTCGCAGACACAGGCGAATCTGACCAAGGCCGAGAGCGATCTCGAGCAGCGCAAAGTGCAGCTGCAGGACGCGCAGCAGAAGTACACGCGCGCGAAGGAGCTCGCCGCCAGGAGCCTGCTCCCGCAGAGCGATCTCGATTCGGCGAAGGTCGCGGTCGATATGGCGCAGGCCGCGCTCGCGTCGCAGCAGGCGACCGTCACGCAGGCGCGCGCGGCGGTCAGCCAGTCGCAGGCGTCGGTGAATCAGAATCAGGTGAACCTCGATCACACCGTGATCGCGGCGCCGATCGACGGCATCGTCACGCAGCGGAACGTGGACGTCGGCCAGACGGTCGCGGCCAGCATGCAGGCGCCGACGCTGTTCATCATCGCCGCCGATCTGACGAAGATGCAGGTCAACGCGAACATCGACGAGGCCGACGTCGGCCGCATCCGGCCGGCGCAGCACGTCACGTTCCGCGTGGATGCTTATCCGACGGAAACCTTCGAAGGAAACGTCTCGCAGATTCGGCTGCAGCCGGTCGTCGTGCAGAACGTGACGACCTACGGCACCGTGATCGACGTGCCGAACGCGCAGCTGAAGCTCAAGCCGGGAATGACCGCGAACGTGAAGATCGAGATTGCGAAACGGTCCGATGCGTTGCGCATTCCAAATGCAGCACTGCGGTTCCGACCGACCACGGATCTGTTCGCGGCGCTCAATCAGCCGGTGCCGCCTGAAGTACAGGGCGGTGGCCGTGGAGGACGCGGCGCCTTTGGGAATCGCGCCGGCGGCAACGCAACTTCAGCGCAGCCGTCGTCGCCGGTCGCCGTGCCGCAGGGATCGTCCGGCGCGCAGGAGGCGCCGCGCGCCGACGGCGGCGGGCGCCGCGGATTCGATCCCGCGCGGATGGAGCGATTCAAGTCGATGTCGCCGGACGAGCAGAAGCAGTTCATCGCGCGCATGAAAGAGCGCGGACAGGACACGAGCGCGTTCGAGAAGCTGGCCGCGCACGATTCGCAGAGCTCGAAAGGCTCGCAGCCATCTGCCGCATCGGCTCTGCGACAGAAGTACGGAGCGCCGGCGAACGGCCAGACCGCGCAGACCATCGACGCCTTGTTCCCTCCGCTGCCGACCGTTGAATCGCGCGGGCGCGCCTGGTTGTTCATGGATCACCAGTTGAAACCGGTGAACCTGCGGCTCGGCGTCACCGATGGCACCTATACCGAGCTGATCTCGACGGAGCTGCAGCCGGGGATGGAAGTCGTGACCGGCGTCACCGGCCTGGGCGCCACGCGCAGTACGGGAGGCCAGCAGGGCACCGGCAATCCGCTGATGCCGCAGCGAGGCGGACCGCCGGGCGGCGGCGGTTTCCGCGGCGGACGATAACGAATCAGGAACGATGTCGAGCACCGTCATCGCCGTCAAGAACCTCGTGAAGACGTACATCGTCGGCGAGGTCGAGGTGCGCGCGCTCCGGGGCGTAAACCTTGACGTCCAGCGCGGAGAGTTCCTCGCCGTGACGGGACCATCGGGATCCGGCAAGTCGACGTTCATGCACATCGTCGGCTGCCTCGATCGGCCGACGTCGGGACAGTACTTCCTCGACGGGCAGGACGTGTCGCGCATGTCGAAGGACGCGCTGGCGGCGGTGCGCAACCGGAAGATCGGGTTCGTGTTTCAAGGATTCAATCTGCTGTCGCGCACCTCGGCGCTCGACAACGTCGAGCTGCCGCTGCTCTACGGCAGCGGACTGAGGGCTGCGGAACGGCACAAGCGCGCGATGGAAATGCTGGGCACCGTCGGCCTCGGCAACCGCGCGGATCATCATCCGAATCAGCTGTCGGGCGGGCAGCAGCAGCGCGTGGCGATCGCCCGCGCACTGATCAACAACCCGTCGATCGTGCTCGCGGACGAACCGACCGGGAACCTGGATTCGAAGACGAGCATCGAAGTGATGGACATTTTCCAGCGCCTGAACCGCGAGCGAGGTATCACGGTGGTCCTGATCACGCATGAGCACGACATCGCCGAGTACGGCTCACGGATCGTGTCGTTCCGCGATGGACTCGTGGTCGCCGACAAGCCGGTTCAGCGCCGTCGTCTCGCGTCCGACGAGCTCGCGGCGTGGCCAGCGGCGGAGGCTGTGTGAGCTTCTTGATGGTCTTTCGCATCGCGTTCAAGGCGCTGGGGCGCAACAAAATGCGCACGGCGCTCACCATGCTCGGCATGATCATCGGCGTCGCCGCCGTCATCACGATGGTCGCGCTCGGCACCGGTGCGCAGACGTCGATCGAATCGCAGATCCAATCGGCCGGCACCAACATGATCATCGTTGCCGCCGGCAATTTCACGCAGGGCGGCGTGCGGCAGGGCCAGGGCAACGCCAGCACCCTGACGCCGGATGACGCGAACGCCATCCGCAGCGTGCCGGGCGTTCAGTACGTCGCTGCCGGTGTCAACACGCGGGGACAGCTGGTCGCGTCCAACCAGAACTGGGGCACGCAGGTGCAGGGCACCGATGTGGACATGCCGTTGATCCGATCGTGGCCGACGCAGCTCGGAGCGTTCTTTTCGGCGCAGGATGTCGCGACCGCGTCGAAGGTCGCCGTGCTCGGCTCGGTCGTGCGCGATCAGCTGTTCGGGCCCGACGTGGATCCAACGGGTCAGGTGATCCGCATCAACAACCAGCCGTTCACCGTTTCTGGCGTGATGGTGAGCAAAGGCCAGTCAGGGATGGGACAAGATCAGGACGACGTCGTCTTCGTTCCGTACACGACGGTGATGAAGAAACTGCGAGGGATTACGTTCATCCAGCAGGCGCAGGTGTCGGCGGCGTCGGCCACTGACACATCGGCGACCGCCGATCGCATCGCCGCGCTGCTGCGCGTCCGCCACAAGATTCAGCCGGGCGATCCGGACGATTTCATGGTGCGCACGATGGAGGAGATGGCGGCGGTGCGCGTGCAGGCGACGCAGACAATGACGGCGCTGCTCGCGAGCATCGCCGGCGTGTCCTTGCTCGTCGGCGGCATCGGGATCATGAACATCATGCTCGTGTCGGTCACCGAGCGGACGCGCGAGATCGGATTGCGCATGGCGATCGGCGCGCGCGGGCGCGACGTGCTGCTGCAGTTCCTCGTCGAGGCGGTCGTGCTGAGTCTCTTCGGCGGATCGATCGGCATCGCGCTCGGGTTCGCGCTCTCACAAGGTGTGACGTTCTGGATGAACTGGCCGACCGCCGTCTCGCCGCAGGCGGTGGTGCTGGCCTTCGGGTTTGCGGCGATGACCGGCGTCTTCTTCGGGTTCTATCCGGCGCGCAAAGCGGCCGCGCTCGATCCCATCGACGCGCTGCGGTTCGAGTAACAGCGAATGGTATTGATGCGTATCGTCCCCCGGTGGATTCTCGGCGGCGTAGTCGGCGCGGCGGCAATCGCCTTGTCTGGCTGTTCCCCCGGCGAGGCACAGTCCAGCAACGCGCCGCCGGCGGGCGGCGGCCGTGGCGGCGGCCAGAACGCGGCCGTACCGGTCACGGTCGGGAAGGCGATTCAGAAATCGATGCCGATCACGATTCAAGGCATCGGAACCGTCATCGCCGCATCGACCGTATCGGTCCGCGCCCAGATCACCGGCGAGATGATGTCGGTCAATTTCAAGGAAGGCGAGGACGTCGAGCAGGGCCAGGTGCTCGTCACGCTCGACAAACGGCCGTTCGAGGCCGCCTTGCAACAGGCGCAGGCCACGCTCGAGAAGGACACAGCGCAGGCGGCGAACGCACGCGCGCAGGCGGCGCGCTACCAGGATCTGCTGCAGCGCGGCATCGCGACGCGCGAGCAGGTCGATACCATGCGGACGCAGGCCACGGCGCTCGAAGCGACGGTCGCCGCCGATCGGGCGAACATCGAAACCGCGACGGTGCAGCTGACCTACGCCACGATCAAGTCGCCGATGTCGGGCCGCACCGGGCTGCTGCAAGTACATCCGGGGAATCTCATTCGTGCGCAGGATACGAATCCGATCGTCACGATCAACAAGATCACGCCGGTGTACGTGTCGTTCTCCGTGCCCGAGGCGCAGCTCCCCGCGCTCAAGCGGTACATGGGCGCGCAGGGAACGCTGCCGGCCACGGCGCTGCCGCCGACCGAGATTGGAACGCCATCCGCCGGACGCATCAATTTCATCGATAACGCGGTCGATCCGACGACCGGCACGATCAAGGTCAAAGGCACCTTTCCGAACGAAGATCGCCGGTTGTGGCCGGGACAGTTCGTGAACGTCACGGTGAGGCTGACCTCCGATCCGAAGGCGCTCGTGGTTCCGTCGGCGGCCGTGCAGACGGGACAGCAAGGAACGTTCGTCTTCGTGGTGAAACCGGATCAAACCGTTGAACTGCGGATGGTGGCCGTGGCGCGCATCGCCGGCGACGAAACGGTCCTCGCGAGCGGGGTGAGTCCCGGCGACACCGTCGTCACGGACGGTCATCTCCGGCTGGTACCTGGCAGCCGCATCAGCGTCAAGAATTCGAACGCGCCGAGGGCGACGTCATGAACTTATCAGCACTGTTCATCAAGCGGCCGGTTACGACGACGCTCATCATGCTCGGCGTCATCGTGTTCGGCGCGATGGCGTACCGGTTGCTGCCGGTCAGCGACCTCCCGACGATCGACTTCCCCACCATCAACGTCAACGCAGGACTGCCGGGCGCGAGCCCCGAGACGATGGCGTCGGCGGTCGCGCTGCCGCTCGAGAAGCAGTTCGCATCGATCGCGGGGTTGAATTCAATCAACTCGACCAGCTCGCTGGGCCGCTCGAACATCGTGCTGCAGTTCGATCTGAGCCGGAACATCGACGCCGCGGCGCAGGACGTCCAGTCGATGATCGCGCGGGCGCAGCGGCAGCTTCCGCCGCAGATGCCGGCGCCGCCCTCCTTTCAGAAAGTCAACCCTGGCGATCAGCCGGTGATGATGCTGGTCCTGCGATCGGGCACGATGCAGATGGCGACCCTCGACGAGTACGCCGAGTCGACGATGGCGCAGCGGATCTCGATGGTCAGCGGCGTGGCGCAGGTGCAGGTGTATGGCGCAGCCAAGTACGCCGTCCGCGTAGACGTCGACCCGAAGAAGCTCGCGGCGCACGGCATCGGCATCGACGAGGTCGCAACGGCGATCGCGAACGCGAACGTCAACCTGCCGACCGGCACGATGTACGGAGACAAGACGTTCGTCGTGCAGACCAACGGTCAGCTGATGAAGGCCCAGGCGTACGCGCCGATGATCATCGCGTACCGCAACGGCAACCCGGTGCGCCTCGACGAGGTCTCGCGCGTCTTCGACGGCATCGAAGACGACAAGCAGACCGGCTGGTTCAAGGGCGAGCGCGCCATCATGCTGCCGATCCTCAAGCAGCCCGGGACGAACGTCGTCGCCGTCGTCGATTCGGTGAAGGCGCTCCTGCCGACGCTGCGCGAGCAGCTGCCGGCGTCGGTGTCACTCGACACCCGGTTCGATCGATCGGTGTCCATCCGCGACTCGGTTCACGACGTCAAGTTCACGCTCATCCTGACGGTCTGCCTCGTCGTCTTGGTCATCTTCATCTTCCTGCGGAACATCTCGGCGACGATCATCCCGAGCCTCGCGCTGCCGGCGTCGATCGTCGGCACGTTCGCCGTGATGTACCTCCTCGACTACAGCCTCGACAACCTGTCGCTCATGGCGCTGACGCTCTGCGTCGGCTTCGTCGTCGACGACGCCATCGTCATGCTGGAGAACATCGTCCGGCACATGGAGATGGGTAAGGCGCCGATGCGCGCCGCCTACGACGGGTCGAAGGAAATCGCGTTCACGATCGTCTCGATGACGCTGTCGCTCACCGCCGTTTTCATTCCGGTGCTGTTCATGGGCGGCATCGTCGGACGGCTGCTCCACGAGTTCGCCGTGACGATCGGCGTCGCGATTCTCGTGTCCGGCCTGGTGTCGATCAGCCTGACGCCGATGCTCGCGAGCCGCTTCCTGCGGCCGCCGCACGCGCAGAAACACGGCTTCATCTACAACACGATCGAAAAGATGTTCGACACGTGGTTGCGCCTATACGACTGGACGCTGCGCGGCAGCCTGCGCTTCCACGCCGTCCCGATGGCCATCTCGATCGCGCTGCTCATCGGAACCTGGTATCTCTTCCAGGTGGTGCCGAAGGGATTCCTGCCGAGCGAGGACCAGGGACGCTTCAGCATCAGCACGGAAGCACTGCAGGGCATCAGCCTCGACGAAATGACGCGACATCAGCTGCAGGTCGCCGACGTGGTCGGGAAGGATCCGAACGTCGCTCAAATCCAGATACAGGTCGGCGGCGGCGGGTTCGGCAGCGGAGGTCTCAACACCGGACGCGTCATGGTCGAGCTCAAACCCCGGGCCGAGCGCGCGCTCAGCGTCGATCAACTGATCGCGAATCTGCGACCGAAGCTGGCACAGATTCCGGGCATTCGCGCGTACATGACGAATCAGCCGCCGATCAATCTCGGCGGCCAGCAGGGTGCGCGCAGCCTGTATCAGTTCACCCTGCAGGACACCGACACGGCGGAGCTGTACCACTGGGCGCCAATCTTCGAGCAGAACGTTCGCGAGTTGCCCGGCATCGAGGACGTCAGCAGCGATCTGCAGCTGAAGAACCCGCAGGTGCAGATCGACTTGAATCGCGAGAAGATCGCGACCCTCGGCCTCACGGTGAATCAGGTCGAGACCGCGCTCTACAACGCGTACGGCACGCGGCAGGTGTCGCAGATCTTCGCGCCGAACAATCAGTACCAGGTCATCATGCAGGTCGCACCGGAATTCCAGCGCGACCCGTCGGCGCTCTCGATGCTGTACGTGCGGTCCTCGGCCGGCAGCCTCATTCCGCTGGACACCGTCGTCAAGGTGAGCACCGACGCCGGGCCGCTGACCGTCAGCCACACGGGCCAGCTGCCGTCGGTGACGATTTCCTTCAATCTGAGGCCTGGCGTCGCGCTGGGCGATGCGGTCAGCGCCGTTCAGCAGACCGCGGCCGCGACGCTGCCGTCGACGATCGCGACGAACTTCCAGGGCACGGCGCAGGCGTTTCAGGATTCGCTGCGCGGGCTAGGCCTGATTCTGATCATGGCGATCGTCGTGATCTACATCGTGCTCGGAATCCTGTACGAGAGCTTCACGCACCCGCTGACGATTCTCTCGGGTCTGCCGTCGGCCGGCTTCGGCGCGCTGCTGACGCTGCTGATCTTCAAGACCGAGCTGAGTCTGTACGCGTTCGTCGGCGTGATCATGCTCGTCGGGCTCGTGAAGAAGAACGGCATCATGATGGTGGACTTCGCCGTCGAAGCGCAGCGCGTGCACGGCAAGACGCCGCGCGAGGCGATTCACGAAGCGTGTCTCGTCCGCTTCCGCCCGATCATGATGACGACGTGCGCGGCGCTGGTCGGCACGCTGCCGATCGCGCTCGGATTCGGCTCGGGCGCTGAATCACGCCGTCCGCTCGGCTTGGCGGTCGTCGGCGGCCTGCTCGTCTCCCAGTTGCTGACGCTGTACATCACGCCGGTCTACTACGTGTACATCGAAGGCGCGCGCCTCTGGCTCGCGGGCAAGCGCCCGCAGCCGGCCGCGGCGCCGCGACGCGACGTGCACGCGCCGGCGGCAGCAGAAAACGCGTAATCGCAAAATTTTTCAGCGCGCCACCGCGGCGCGTTGTGGTGTGTCCGGCGGGTAAAGAAACGGTAAGCATTCATTCAGGGACCTATAAGCGTGCGTCATTTCTCTCTCGTGCTCTCGCTCATCGCCGCGACGTGCCTGACGGCGTGCAACACGACGTCGGGCGAAGCGCCAGGTTCCGGCGGCCGCGGCGGTCGTGGGCGGGGCGGCCGCGGCGGCGCGGCGATTTCGATCGACACCACGACGCTGCAGCGAATCTCCATTCAGCGCCAGGTCGATCTGTCCGGAACGCTGCTCTCGCCCGACCAGGCCAGAGTGAGCAGCGAAGTGGGCGGCATCATCCTCGACGTGCCGGTGCAGCTCGGCTCCGAGGTGCGGCCGCGCGACATCCTCGTCCGCCTCGACACGCGTGAGCTGCAGCTCGCCGTCGACCGCGCCGAGAGCGCGCTGCGACAGGTCGAAGCGCAGCTCGGCATCGATCGCGGCCAGGACAAGCAGCCGCCCGCCGACGATCAGATCGCCTCGATCCGGCAGGCGATCGCGAACCGCGACGATGCGCGCAACGCGTTCAAGCGCGCCGATCAGCTGCACGGGCGCGGCCTGATGTCGCAGGTCGACTACGACACCTCGGAAACGCGCCTGAAGGTCGCGGAGGCGAACTACCAGGCGGCGATCGACGGCGTCCGCAGCCTCAAAGCGAGCCTCCAGGATCGCCGCGCCGCGTTCGAGCTGGCGCAGAAGAAACTGAACGACGCCGTCGTGCGCGCGCCGGTCGCGGGATCGATCGCCGAGCGGCTCGTGCAGCCGGGCGAGTACATCCGCGAGAACACTCCCGTCGCCACGATCGTGCAGATGAATCCGCTGAAGCTCAAGACCGCGATTCAGGAGCGCCACGCAGGACTGATTCGCGGCGGGCAAACGGTCGAATTCTTCGTGGAGGCATTTCCGGATCGAAAGTTCATCGGCAGGATCGCCTACGTGAGCCCGTCCGTCGATCAGACGACGCGCACGTTTCCGGTCGAGGCGATCGTCGATAATCCGGACCGGGCGCTGAAGCCCGGCTTCTTCGCGAGGGGGACGGCGCTGACGAAGGTCGACGCGAACGTCCTCGCCGTGCCGGAGACCGCGATCTCGACGCTCGCCGGCGTGTCGACGGTGTACGTCATCGAACACGACAAGGCGCGCCAGCAGCAGGTCTCGCTCGGCGCGCGTCAGGACAGGCTCGTCGAAATCGTCGCCGGACTCAAAGGCGACGAGACGCTCGCCACCACGAATCTCAATCAGCTCGCGACCGGCGTCGCCGTCCGGGTCGAGCGGTCCGGGAGCCGCGCAGGGAGCCAGGAATGAAGCTCGCGGAAGTCAGCGTCAAGCGGCCCGTTTTCGCCATCATGATGACGGCGGCGCTCATCGTCCTCGGCGCCGTGTCGTACGAGGAGCTGGGGCTCGACCTGATGCCCAAGACCGATGCGCCCGTCGTGTCAGTGCAGGCGAACCTCCCCGGCGCCAGCGCCGAAGAGATCGAGACGACGATCACCAAGCGCATCGAGGAGGCGGTCAACACCATCAGCGGCATCGACGAGCTGCGCGCGTCGTCGGATCAGGGCAACTCGCGCGTCACGATCACGTTCACGCTCGAGCGCGAGATCGAGTCGGCGACGCAGGACGTGCGCGACAAGCTCGCGCAGATCGTCAACCAGTTCCCGCGCGACACCCGTCCGCTGCAGATCACGAAGATGGATCCGGATGCCCAGCCGATCTTCGGCTTCGCCGTCTACGGCCCGCGGGCGCCGAAGGAGATCACCGAGATCACCGAGAAGCGCGTGAAACAGGAGCTGGAGACGGTCAAGGACGTGGGATCGGTCGGCTACAACGGCGAGCGCAAGCGAGAAATCCAGCTGCTGCTGAACGCCGACCGGCTCAACGCGTACGGGCTCAGCGTCGAACAGGTGCGCAACGCCGTCGAGCGTCAGAACGTCGAGATTCCGGGCGGTCAGTTCACGGCCGGCCCCGCCGACGTGGCGGTGCGGACGATGGGGCGCATCCGCGACGTGGAAGACTTCAACCGCATCGTCATCTCCTATCGCGCCGACGGATCGGTGATCACGTTTGGCGACATCGGCCGCGTCCAGGACAGCGTCCAGGAAATTCGCAGCGCCACTCGGTTGAGCGGCACGCCGGCGATCGGTGTACAGGTCCGAAAGCAGTCCGGGACGAACACGATCGAAGTCGTCGACCGGGTGCAGGACAAACTGAAGCGGATCCAGGCGGCTCTACCGCAGGACATTCAAGTCAGCATCGGCAACGATCAGTCGCGCTTCATCCGCCGCTCGTTCGAGGACATCAAGCTCCACCTGATTTTCGGTGGCCTGCTGGCGAGCGTCGTCGTGTTCCTGTTCATCCGCAACATCCGCGTGACGTTCATCGCCGCGCTGGCCATCCCGACGTCGATCGTCGGGACGTTCACGTTCATGAAAATGGCCGGCTTCACGCTGAACAACATGACGATGCTCGCGCTGTCGCTCGCGACTGGCATCGTCATCGACGACGCCATCGTCGTGCTCGAGAACATCTTCCGATTCGTCGAAGAGAAGGGCGTGACGCCGAAGGAAGCGGCGGCCGAAGCGACGCAGGAGATCGGCCTCGCCGTCATGGCGACGACGCTCTCGCTCGTGGTCATCTTCGTGCCGGTCGCGTTCATGACGGGCCAGATCGGCCGCTACTTTTACAGCTTCGGCCTCACCTCGGCGGCGGCCATCCTGCTGTCGATGTTCGTCTCGTTCACGCTGACGCCCGCGCTGTGCGCGACGTGGCTCCGCAAGGAGGACGCGAAGTCCGATCACTCGACGACGAAGACCTCCGGCTGGTATGCCCGGTTGGATGCGGTCTACGGCAAGATGCTCCATTGGGCGCTGCGCCATCGTCCGGTGATGATCGGCATCGCCGGCGCCGTCGCGCTCTCCGCCGCGTTCCTTTATCCGTACGTCGGCAAGGAGCTCGTACCCGACGACGACCAGGGCGAGTTCAGCGTCAACATCAGGCTGCCCCGCGGCACCAGCTACCAGCGGACCGAGGAATTCATCAAGCCGATCGAGAAGGAAGTGCTCGCGCTGCCGGCGCTGCAGCGCGTCATGCAGAACGTCAACTCGGGCTTCGCGAACTTCAATATCACGATGCTGCCGCTCGAGGAACGCAACGTGTCGCAGCAGGAGCTGATGATCGGCGCCCGTCAGATGCTGCGGAAATATCAGGGCGCGCGCATCAGCGTCTCGGGCGGCACCGACATCTCCGGTGCGTCCTCCGGCGGTCGGGGCCCGGGCGGCGGTGGCGGTCAGGGCGGCGGCGGAAGCCTCAATCGCCTGAACATCCTGATTCAGGGACCTGACATCGAACAGCTGCAGCAGTACACCGTACAGCTGATGGACAAGGTGCGCACGATTCCAGGCGTAGTCGACGTCGATACGAACTTCGAGGCGACGCAGCCGGAGTTGCGCATCAACGTCAATCGCGCGCGCGCGGCCGACCTCGGCGTCAACATCGACACGCTCGCCAACAGCCTGCGGACGCTCGTGGGCGGCGAAGAAGTGTCGGAGTACAAGGACGGCGACGATCAGTTCAAGGTCCTGCTGCGGCTCGACGAGCCGTATCGCAATGTCGAAACGTTGAGCAACCTGCTCGTTCCGGCCGGCCCGGCCAAGACCGTCAAGGTGAGCGACGTCGCCTCGCTGAAGAACGACTACGGTCCGGCGTCGATCGACCGCTACAACCGCCAGCGGCAGATCTCGGTGAACGCCAACCTGCAGGGCGTTCCGCTCGGCGAAGCGCTCGGGGCGGCGCGCACGAAGGTCGACGAGCTCAACCTGAAGCCAGGCTACCAGGCAGTGTTCGGCGGCAGCGCACGGACGCTGGCCGAAGCGTCGAACAATTTCACCATCGCGATGGTGCTCGCCGTCATCTTCATCTACATGGTGCTTGCCTCGCAGTTCAACAGCTTCATTCACCCGCTGACAATCATGACGTCGCTGCCGCTCAGCCTGCCCGCGGGACTGCTCGCGCTGATGGCCTTCGGCATGACGCTGAACGTGTACAGCGCGATTGGCCTGATGATGCTGTTCGGGATCGTGAAGAAGAACTCGATTCTCCAGGTGGACTACACGAACACGCTGCGGCAGCAGGGGATCGAGCGGCACGACGCGCTGATCCAGGCCAATCACGTCCGCCTGCGGCCGATCCTGATGACGACGATCGCGATCGTCGCAGGCATGCTGCCGATCGCCTTCGGCCGCGGCTCCGGCGCCGGCTCCCGCGCGTCGATGGCCGTTACCATCCTGGGTGGCCAGGTCCTCTGTCTGCTGCTGACGCTGCTGGTTACCCCCGTGGTTTATTCGTATTTCGACGACCTCCGCGAATGGAGCCCTACCGCCGCCCGGCGCATCTTCCGCCTCGGGAGGGGCCGGTCTTTGAAACCGGCCCGCCCTGACGGGACGGCCTGAAGGCCGTCCCCTACAGTCGCTTCGTGCGCTGACAACCTTCTGTAAGTCCAGCCCATCAAAGTGGTTGTCAAGCGCCTGCGGCTCGAGCTGGGCGCCGGCGGTGATAAAAGTGGCAGCCGTGGCGATGGCGTTGAGCGCCGACACCCCGATTCAGACCGGGATTGAGACCGATGTGGCCCTTGCGGCGCGCGGGGACGCGTCCGCGTTCGAGCGGCTCTACCGCACCCACGTTGCGCGGATTCACAGTCTGACGCGACGGATGCTGAGCAGCGACGAAGCCGACGAGGTCACGCAGGACATCTTCGTACGAACCTGGCAGAAGCTCTCACAGTTCCGCGGCGATTCGGCGTTCACGACGTGGCTGCATCGACTCGCCGTGAACGTCGTCATCGAACGGCGGCGGACGTTCGCCATTCAGCGGGAGCGGATGGCGCCGGACCCGGCGGTGCTCGACTCACTGCCGGTCGCGCCGCCTCGCGCAGATTTGACGGTCGACTTCGAGCACGCGATCGGGCAGCTGCCGCCCGGCGCGCGGGAGGTGTTCTTGCTCCACGACGTCGAGGGCTACAAGCACCGCGAGATCGCCGTCATGCTCGGCGTGGCGACCGGGACGTCGAAGCGGCAGCTCCATCGCGCGCGCATGCTGATGCGGAAGCACCTGAATGGATGAATGACCATGCATGAGGAATGGACCGACAAGCTGTCGGATTATCTCGACGACGAGCTGTCGCCGCGCGAGCGTCAAGCGGTCGAATCGCATCTCCGTGGATGCGCCGAGTGTGCAGCCGTCCTCGACGATCTCACGCGCGTCGTCGAACGCGCCCAGCGCCTCGACCGGCGTCCTCCCCGGGCCGATCTCTGGGACGGCATCGCCGCGCGCATTGAGACACGCGGCGCCGCGCCGCGGCGCGTCTCGTTCACGCTGCCGCAGCTTGCCGCGGCGGCGGTTGTGTTGATTGCGGCGTCTGCGGGTATTGCGTGGCAGTTCGCGGATCGCGCGGCCTCACGCTCCGCCGATATCGCACGCTCGACCGAAGCCCAGTCCCGAGCATCATCTGGGTACGAGGCTCCAGCCGAGCGAGAGCCGTCAGCCGAGCGATCAAATATCGACATCGCGCACGTCAGCTTCGCCGACGCGCAATACGACGCGGCAGTCAGCGATTTCGAGAAGGCGCTGCAGAACGGACGGAGACGGCTCGACAAGACGACGATCGCAATCGTCGAGCACAACCTGCAGATCATCGATCAGGCGATCGAGCAGGCGCGCCAGGCGCTCGAGACGGATCCGGCCAACGATTATTTGAGCGGGCATCTCGTGGATGCGCGGCGGCGAAAGCTCGACCTGCTGCGCCGTGCGGCGGCGCTCACTATCGAATCCGACTAGGGCTTGAGGGATTAGGGGTCAGGGAGTCGGGATTAGGGATTAGGGATTAGAAGCACATGCTTGCAGAACTCGTTTTTTCGATGACGGCGATGACCACGACCGACCAGACGGTGCAGGTCGCCAAAGGCTCGAAGCTCGACGTCAACAACTTCGCGGGCGACGTGAACGTGAAGGTGTGGGACAGGGACTCGGTCCGCGTCGAAGTGACGCATTCGGACCGCGAGGCGATCGACATCAAGCAGGACGAGCAGATTCTGCGCATTCGCGGCAGGTCGCTGCGCGGTGGCCCCCCACGCTCGCTCGACTACACGATCACGGTGCCCGGCTGGATGGCGATCAACGTGAACGGTACTTACGCCGACGTCACGCTGGAGGGCGTCGGCGGCGACGTGGCGATCGAAACGACGCGCGGCGACATCAAGGTGCGGGGCGGGTCCGGTTTCATCTCGCTGAAGTCGGTGCAGGGCGACATCTCGCTCGAGAAGGCGAAAGGGCGCGTCGAAGTGCGCGCGGTGAACGAAGGGATGCACCTCGTCGACATCAACGGCGATCTGTCGGCCGAAACAACGAACGGCAGCATCATCCTCGACCGCATCGATTCGGGAAACGTCGACCTCTACACCGTCAACGGCAACATTTCGTACGACGGGCCGATCAAGGACAGAGGCGTGTACCGCCTGACGACGCATAACGGCATGATCGCAATGCCGGTCGCGGAACGGGTCAACGCGACGCTCACGCTGCGCACCTACAACGGATCGATCCGGTCGTCGTTCCAGCTGACCCCGCCGTCGGGCGACGACGCGCAGAAGCGGAACAAACGGATGACGGTGACGCTCGGTAACGGCAGCGCGCATGTCGAGCTCGAATCGTTCGGCGGCGCCATCTCGCTCCGGCGGCCTGGCGAGCCTCGGCCGGAGACCGAGCAGCGGCGCCGCCCGCGCGAACGCGTGAAGGTCGACATGCCGGACATCGATCAGATTGTCGAAGACGCCCTTGCAGGAGCCTTCGAATACGCGCCGCATCCGGTCCCGGTCCCGGTCCCGCTCCCGATGCCAATGCCGATGCCGGTGCCGAGACCCCGATAGACGTGCTACCGTTAGCGCCGTGCGCACGCGGTCGGTTCGCGTTGCGGCGGTTCTGATCCTCTCCGCCCTGATTCGCGCGGGCGCTCAGTACACAAATCAGAGCCCGGTCGTGTACGTCGCCGAGGTGGACGGCATCATCCACCCCGTCTCGGCGGAATACATGACGCACGCCATCGACGCCGCGGATGCCGCCCATGCCACGCTGATCGTCTTCATCCTGCGCACACCCGGCGGCCTGGTCGACTCGACACGAGCGATCGTGTCGCGCATGATTTCGGCCGCGACGCCCGTTGCGGTCTTCGTGGCTCCCTCGGGCGCGCGCGCCGCGTCCGCAGGGTTCCTGCTCATCATCGCGGCCGACATCGCGGCGATGGCGCCGGGCACGCACATCGGCGCCGCGCATCCCGTCGCCGGCTCGGGCGAGAAGATGGACGAGGCGGTCGCGAAGAAGGCGGCCGAAGACGTGGCCGCCTACGCGCGGACGCTCGCCGCCAGGCGGCGGCGCAACGTCGCGCTCGCCAGCGAGGCCGTAATGGCGAGCCGCGCCTTCACCGAAGAAGAAGCGCTCGCCGCGTCGCCGCCGCTCGTCGATGTCGTTGCGACCGATACGGCGGCGCTCTTGCAAAAACTGGACGGCCGCACGATCGCGCGGTTCGACGGGTCCAGCGCGAGGCTGCGCACGGCCGGTGCGCGCATAATCCCGATCGAGATGACGCTGCGCCAGCGCGTGCTCAGCGCCATCGCGCACCCGAACGTCGCCTACATTCTTCTGAGCCTCGGCACGCTCGGCCTGACGATCGAGCTCTGGAGCCCGGGCGCGATCCTGCCGGGGATCGTCGGTGGGCTCTCGCTGCTCCTGGCCTTCTTCGCATTTCAGGTGCTGCCGGTGAACTATGCCGGGCTGCTGCTGATTCTGTTCGGGCTCGTGCTGTTCGCCCTCGAGATCAAGGTCACCAGCTTCGGGCTGTTGACCGTCGGCGGCATCGTCAGCCTCGTGCTCGGGTCGATGATCCTGATCGACTCGCCCGTTCCGGAGCTGCAGCTGAGCCTTCGCGTAGTCATGCCCGTGGCGATCGGTCTCACTGGGATCTCTCTCATGCTGATCCGGCTCGGTGTCCGGGCGCAGCGACAGCCGCCGGTGACCGGCGCCGCCGCGATGATCGGCGAGAGCGGCGAAGTGGTGACCGAAATCGCACCAGGCAGGCCGGGGCGAGTGTCGACGCACGGCGAGATCTGGCAGGCCGAAGCGAGTGAAGCGATACCGGAAGGGAGCCGCGTTCGGATTACTGCCATTCAGGGGCTGACGCTGACCGTTCGCAGAGACGAGGTGCCTTCATGACGTTCCCGCCGTACGCGCTCCTGCTCATCATCGTCGTGTTCTACCTCATCGCATCCATCAAGATCCTTGCGGAGTACGAGCGCGGCGTGATCTTCCGTCTCGGCAAACTGCTGTCGCGGCCCAAAGGACCCGGCGTCATTCTCGTGTTCGCGCCGATCGACCGCATCGTCCGCGTGAGCCTCAGGACCATCGTCCTCGACGTGCCGCCGCAGGACGTCATCACGCGCGACAACGTGTCCGTCAAGGTGAGCGCCGTCCTTTACTTTCGCGTGATGGATCCGCGTAAGGCCATCGTCGAAGTGGAGAGCTACCATTACGCCACGTCGCAGCTCGCGCAGACGACGCTGCGCAGCGTGCTCGGTCAGGTGGAGCTCGACGACCTGCTCTCCCAGCGCGAGCGTCTGAATCAGCAGCTCCAGCAGATTCTGGATCTGCACGCCGACCCGTGGGGGATCAAGGTCTCCGCCGTCGAGGTCAAGCACGTCGATCTTCCGGCCGACATGCAGCGCGCCATGGCCAGGCAGGCCGAGGCAGAACGCGAAAAGCGCGCCAAGATCATCCACGCCAGCGGCGAGCTCGAAGCGTCGAAAAACCTCGCGCAAGCCGCGGCGACCATCGCGGCGCAGCCGACGGCCATCACGCTCCGCTATCTGCAGACGCTGACGGAAATCGCGTCCGAAAAGAACTCGACGATCGTGTTCCCTCTACCGATCGAGATGCTGCACGCTCTCGACAGGATGCTCGATAGCAGGAAATCATGACTCCGTAGCGCGAGCCTTTCAGGCGAGCGTCGTTCGCTCGGCTGATCGCTCGCTCGGCTGAAAGCCTCGCGCTACAGGCTGTGCTCCATCGTCGCCAGCAGCGTCCCAACCGTCCGTCCGCTCAGCGGATCCCGGAGGTCCGGCGCGATCTCGGCCAGCGGTTCCAGGACGAACCGCCGCTCGCGGAATCGCGGGTGAGGGACCACCAGTCCGGGCTCGTCAATCACCAGATCTCCGAACAGAATCAGATCGAGGTCGAGCGTCCGGGGCGCGTTGGGATGCGGACGCGTGCGCCCGCGTTCATGCTCGATCGCCATCAGGGCGTCGAGCAGCCGTCGCGCGCTCAACGTCGTGTCGCCGACCGCCGCCGCGTTGAGAAAAGGCGTCTGCGGTCCAACGACGCCGACCGGCTCCGTTTCGTAATAGCGCGAGACTTTCAGATGAGCGAGGAGCGCCCCGAGCCGGGCGACCGCGAAATCGAGGTGTGCGCGCCGATCGCCGACGTCGCTGCCGAGGGCGATCGCCACAGTGAGGTGATTCAATTACCCGATTACCCGATTACCCGATTACCCGATTGGAAGATTATTCGATCCACCGCGAAGGCAGTACCTCGCCGTGAGACGGCCCGAGCTGATCGGCGCGCTTGCCGAGAAGATCCGTGCGGCCTGCGAGCGCCTGTTCGAAAAAGCGCCTGGCCTCCAGGACTTCGCCGAGGATGACGCGCAGCATCTGCGCGTGCCGCGCATTGGCCATCGCATCGACGCGGGGACGCCAGCGGTCTGCGAACGCCTGGGCATCCCTCGCGTCCTCTTCGATGACCTGCCGCGCCGCATCCGCGCCTCTGCCGTTGACGCTGCGCCCCGAATCGGCGGCTTCGAGCGGGACGCCGCCCAGCTCGGAGATGGCCGTGGCGACCCACGACAGCTGCGCTTCTTCGCGGTTGAGGATGTATTGATAGGTGTTGTTGAAATCGTATTGGACGACGTGGCGGGCGCTCTCCTGGTGGCGCAGGAGAGCGGTCAGTTTGTCGCGGTAGAACTCCTGCAGCAACGAAAGGAGATCGGTCACGCGTTCTGCTTTTCCTTGCAAGTGATGCAGACGCGCGTCCACGGAATCGCGTTGAGCCGCGCCGACGCAATCGGCTCGCCGCAGTCGCGGCAGATCCCGTAGGTGCCTTTCTCGATCCGCCACAGCGCTTCCTCGATCGCCTGCAGGATCTTCGCGTCGGTCTGTTTGAGCTTCAGCTGAATATGAACTTCGTTGTTGCCACTGGCCTGATCCGCCATGTCACCCTGACGGGTGTTGGTTTCCATCGAGGCCTGCAGCGGCTTGATGCCGCCGGTGCCCAGAATTTCACCCCGCTTCTTCAGCAGCGCGTCTTTGTAAGGTTGCTCGTCCATCGCGTTGAGACTCCTGCCCCTTGGAATGCCTTTCTACGTCTGCGTAACCCAGGATCATAACACTTACCGCAGGAAGATGTAGCGGCCGAGGAAGAGCGCGGCGAATACGTAGATGAGCGGGTGCACTTCGCGCCGGCGACCGGCGGAGAGTTTCAGCACGACGTACGCGATCAGGCCGAACGCGATCCCCTCGGTGATGCTGACGGCGAGCGGCATCACGATCACGGTGAGGAACGACGGAATCGACTCGGTGAGATCGTCCCATGCGACGTGCCGCAGGCCGCCGATCATCATCGTGCCGACGAGAATGAGCGGCGCCGCGATGATTGGATAGAACGTCGCCGTGCCGTTCGTGTATCCGCCGCCGATCATCCTGACGAGCGGATACAGGAACAGCGACACGAAGAACAACGCCGACGTGACGAGACTCGCCAGCCCGGTCCGGCCGCCGGCGGCGACGCCGGCTCCGCTTTCGATGTAGGCAGTGACCGTCGACGTGCCGAGCGCGGCGCCCGCGACCGTTCCGATCGCATCGGCGAGCAGCGCCTGCCGCGCGCGCGGCAGCGTTCCGTCGCGCATCAGGCCGGCCTGCTCGCCGACACCGACGAGCGTGCCGACCGAATCGAACAACGCCAGAAAGAAGAATACGAAGACGACGGCGATCATCCCGGGCGCGAACGCGCCGGCAATGTCCAATTGCATCAGCGTCGGCGAGAGCGAAGGCGGGCGGCCGACGATGCCGTGGTACTGCACCAGGCCGATCGGCAGGCCGACGGCAGTGCTGGCGATCATGCCCCACAGAAACGCGCCGGGCACGCGCCGCACCAGGAGGATGGCCGTCAGCGTGAGCGACGCGAGCGCCAGAAGCACGGGACGGCTGCGCAAGTCGCCCAGCGTCACCAGCGTGCCCGGCGACGCGACGATGAGCCCGGCCCATTGCAGGCCGACCGCGGCGATCAACAGTCCGATGCCCGCGGCAATCGCATGCTTCAGCGATGTCGGAATCGCGGTGATCAGCCGCTCACGCAGTCCGATGCCCGCCGTGACGATGAACACGATGCCGGCGACGGCAACGGCGCCGAGCGCGACGCGCCACGGCACCTTCATGGCGATGACGACGGAGTAGGCGAAGAAGAAGTTATGTCCCATCGCCGGCGCAACGGCGATCGGATAGTTCGCCAGCAGCGCCATCAGCGCGGTCGCGAAGGCCGTGGCCAGACAGGTCGCCGCGAGGACGGCGCCGAAATCCATTCCGGCGGCGCTCAGTACCGCCGGCTGTACAAAGATGATGTACGCCATCGTCAGGAAGGTGGTGACGCCGGCGAGCAGCTCGGTTCTCACGGTCGTCCCGTTCGCCGTCAGCGCAAACCATTTCTCCAGTCCGCCGACGTCCGTGTTGGAGATCATCGCGGCATTATCGCCCTTGACGTGGACGAACGGCGAACCCCAACTTGTGTAAGGTTATGTCCGGTTTCGGATAATTCGGTACGGTAATAATTGTGCTGAGAGGGTGCGGCGATGGCCGGCGCGCGGGCCGGACGTCCGATCATTCCGCGCGCAGGGTCGCGAGCGGCTTGTTCCTCAGCACGTCGAGGCTCGACAGGACGCCGATGGTGGCGACGAGAAACGCGGTGAGGACGACGCCGGCAACGTGCTCGCGCGGAAAGATACGCCAGGGCATGTCGAGAGCGTATCGGGTCACACCCCAGGTGAGCGCGATGGCGCCCATCGATCCGACGAGTCCCGCCAGCGAACCGAGCACACCGTACTCGAGAAGCAGCATGCGAGTGATGGTGCGTGTGCTCGCGCCGAGCGTCTTGAACACCGCCGCCTCGTACACGCGCTGAAATTTCGTCATCGCGACGGCGCCGATCAGGATGAGAACGCCGCTGAAGAGGACGAGACCGCCCACGACCGTAATCGCGAGCGTCACCTTCGACATCACGTCGCGAAGCGTCTCCATGATCTCGCGGAAATCGATCACCGACACGTTCGGAAAGCGCTGCACGAGGTCGTGCTGGAAGCGCGCGCGCGCCTCGACCGTCGCCGGTCCCTTCAGCGGCGCGACGTACGTGTGCGGCGCCTGGTCGAACGGACCCGGCCGGAACACGAACATGAAGCCGCCGTTGCGCGATTCACGCCATTCGACGTTTCGCACGCTCGACACGCGCGCGCTGAACGTCCGCCCGAGCACGTCGAACTTCATCGTGTCTCCGACGTTGATGGCGAACCGCTCGTGGATGCCTTTTTCGATCGAGACTTCGGGCTCCTGCGACGGACCCGTCCAGAATCTGCCGTCGGTCACCCGTTCGTTCGGTTCGAGATGATCGCGGTACGTGATCGTGTACTCGCGCGCCAGCGATCCCCGCGTGCGAATCGCCTCGACGCCCTCCAGGTTCGTCTCGCTCCCCTGCACGCCGACGACGCGGGCGCGGAGGACGGGAATCAGGTTGACGTCCCCGGCCGCGTTCGCCGGATCGCTCAGAAAGGCCCGTACACCGTCGACCTGCCCGCGCTGGACGTCGAGCAGGAACATGTCGGGCGACTCGTTCGATACCTGGACGGAGAACTCGTCGAGCAGCGTCGCCTGCAGCGACCGGACGCCGACGATGAAGAACGCGCCGAGCCCGACGGCCAGCAGGATGACGCGCGTCTGATTGCCGGGCCGCGAGAGATGCAGGACGGCGTGGCGCAGCGGGAACGATCGCGAGTTCGCGAGCGGCGTGACGAGCGCCACGAGCCCGCGCCCCGCCAGCTGCAGGACGAGCGCGAGGCCGGCGAATCCGACGCACACGATGACGCCGACCCGCAGCGAAGCCGCCTGCCACGCGGTCACCGCCACGAGGGCCAGCGACACGAGCACGAACGCGACGATCGTCGTCCAGTCGCGCGACCGCCGCTTCGTTTCGTCGCGCAGCAGCAGCGAAGGTTTGATCAGTCGAATCTGCAGCAGTGGAACCACTGAAAAAAGCAGCGAGACGAGGACGCCGATCGCGCCGCCCTGCGCGGCGGCGCTCCAGCTCACCCCGTAGTGCGCCTGTGCGAGCAGCGAGGAGGACGGTCCGAGTGCGAAGGGAATCGCCGCAATAGCCGCCCGCGCGATCGCCACGCCCAGCAGGCTGCCGGCGAGCCCGAGCGCCATCACCTGCAGCACGTACACGCCCATCACCTGCCGGCTGCTGGCGCCGACGCACTTGAGCACTGCGATGCTGCGGATCTTCTGCAGGATGAACACGCGGGTGACGCTCGACACGGCAATCCCGCCGAGGATGACGATGATCAGACCGACGAGGCTCAGGTAGTTCTCTGCGCGATCGAAATCGCGCCCGATCTGATCCTCGTTGGACCGGTACGAGCGCACGTTGACGAACTCCTCGCGCACATCCCGTCGCAATTCGCGTACGAGCGGCTCAATCCGATCTTCCGGCATCTTGACCAGCAGCTGCCGGCCGGCGCGGCTTCCGAAGCTGAGGAGGCCGGTTGATGCAAGGTCGTCGTAGTCGATGAGGACCCGCGGTCCGAGGCTGAATCCGCCCATTCGTCCCGGTTCCCTGACGAGCAGCCCGCGGATGGTGAACACGGCCTGTCCAATCACGATCCGATCGCCCACCTTCACGTCGAGCGTCGTCAGCAGCTCGGGCCGCACCAGCACGCCGTGGTGCTCGACGAGCGCGTGCGAATAGGTCTGGCCACCGTCGAGCGTCACGGCGCCGTACAGCGGAAACGAGGACTGCACGGCGCGCAGCTCCACCATCTTGGCGACCGTCTTGGACGTGTCGGCCGGCCGAACCATCGTCGGCGTCTCGATCGTGTCGGTCGTGCCGATCGCACCGGCGCCCGCCAGCCGCCGCTCGATCGTCTGCCGGACGGCCGGCGTCCATTCGCGATTGGTTCCGATGAGCACATCCGCGGCAATCAACGCCTTGGCTTCCGTGCCAAACACTTCGCGCACGCTCTGAATGACGGAACGCAGCGCGACGATGGCCGCGACGCCAACGGCGATGCAGACGAAAAAGAACAACAGACGCTTCCACGACGCGCGCGTCTCGCGAACGGCCATTCTCACCACGAACATCATGACGATCGCTCCGGGGCCGACCCTTCGAGAGCCCCAGCGTCGTCCCGAGCGAAGTCGAGCGACGACGGGCTCTGCACGCGCGGCTCCTCTGTTCGCTCACCCTGAGACGCGTGCTCCGCACGCTCGCTCTGAGCTTGTCGTCCTTCGACCTGCTCCGGAAGACCCCGAGCGCCGTCGGGCGGTTGAAGAGCGAGCTTGTCTTCGACGACCCGGCCGTCGCGCAGTACGAGCCGGCCATCGGTCATGGCCGCCAGCTCCGCGTCGTGCGTGACCAGCACGATCGTCGTCCCGCGGGCGGCATGAATCGATCGCAGCAGCTCCATGATGTGGCGCCCGTTTGCCGTGTCCAGATTGCCCGTCGGTTCGTCGGCGAGCACGATCGGCGGATCGTTGGCGAGCGCGCGGGCGAGCGCGACGCGCTGCTGCTCGCCGCCCGACAGCTGAGAGGGATAGTGATGCGCGCGGCCGGTCAACCCGACTTCCTCGAGCAGCGACGCGGCGCGCTGCCGCGCGTCGGCGACGCCGGCGATTTCCATCGGCACGGCCACGTTCTCGTACGCGGTCAACGACGGAATGAGGTGGAAGAACTGAAACACGAAGCCGATCTTCTCGCCGCGCAGGCGCGCGAGGCTGTCTTCGTCGAGCTTCGTGATGTCGACTTCATCGATCAGCACCTCGCCGGTCGTCGGCGCGTCGAGGCCTGCGATGAGCCCGAGCAGCGTCGATTTGCCACTGCCCGACGGCCCGACGATGGCGACGAACTGACCTCGGAGAATCTGAAGCGTGAGCGGGTGGAGGATCGTGAGCGGCTCGGAGCCGCTCATGACGGTCTTGGACACCTCGCGCAGCTGGATCATGATCCGCGCTGTGCCACGGGCTTCAACACCCTCCAGACGTTGTCGGCGACGATCCGCGCGCCCTCGGCAGTCGGATGAATGCCGTCCGGTTGATTCAACGCGTCGGTTCCCGCGACGTTCTGCAGCAGGAACGGAATGAGCGGCACATGGTATTGCTGCGCGAGCGCTGGATACACTTTATGGAATGCGACGTCGTACTCGCGGCCCCAGTTCGGCGGCGCCTCCATCCCCGCGAGCACGACCGTAATCCCCCTTGCCTGGGCGCGCTCGACGATGCGGCCGAGATTGCCTTTCAGTTCCTCAACCGGCAGGCCGCGCAGCGCATCGTTCCCGCCAAGCGCCACGACCAGGATGCGGACGTCGCCCTGCAACGACCAGTCGAGCCGCGAGAGTCCGCCCGCCGACGTGTCGCCCGATACGCCGGCGTTCACGACGTCGTAATGAAGTCCCTCCGCGTTCAGACGCTCCTGGAGGAGCGCAGGATACGACTGCCGCACCGGCAGGCCGAGTCCTGCGGTCAGGCTGTCACCGAGAATGACGATGCGCGGCGACGTCGGCGCGGTCGTGGACGGCGCCGCGGAGGGCGGAGGGACCGGCGCCGGCGTCGCGCCGCCTGGAGCAGCACGCGATCGATCGGAATCGTGATCGCAGGCGATTGACGCCGCGAGCGCGAGCACCGCGACGATCACGACCTTTATCAGTCGCTGCTCGAGCGCGGCGATCGCCTGCGTCAGCATGTCGCGGTGCGCCGGCGATCGCGCGGCGTCGAGATCGGCGCGCGCGCGGGCCAGGGCGAGCTCGATCGTCCTCCGCCTGGCCCGCGCCTCGCGCTCGTCGGGCGTCAGCGATGGACCGACGGTCTTGGTCCGTTCGGCTTCCGCCTGCTGGTACTCGACGTCCTTGCTCTCGAATCCTCGCGCCATGGTTGTCAACGATCGTCCATGAAAACGGTCTGGCATCCGCCGTCAACAGTCGACTACGGTATTCTACTGAGATGCACAGCGCGCACGACCTCTTGACGCGCTGGCCGGCGCTCGACGTGGCCGCCAAGCGTGCTCGCCTCCAGCCAACGCTGCAGCTTTCACCCGGACCACTCACCGACGTTCTCAACAGCCACGCCGACGCCGCACAGCGTGCGGCCGCGGGACTGTGGCGTTGCGATCCGTGGGTCTGGAGCGACGAGGCTGCTGTGCAAGAGAAGATTGCCAACCGCCTCGGCTGGATGACGTCGCCACATCTGATGGCCGAGCACATCGATCGTCTGCTGGCGTTCGCGTCGCGCGTCCGCGACGATGGATTCACTGACGTCGTTCTGCTCGGCATGGGCGGATCGAGCCTTGCGCCTGAAGTCCTACGCGCGGTCCTCGGTGCGGCGCCGGGCTGGCCGCGGCTGCACATGCTCGATTCGACCGATCCGGCGGCCATTCAATCGGTCGCGACGGTTCCGGAGCGCACGCTGTATTTGTTGTCGAGCAAGTCGGGAACGACCATCGAGCCGAACTCGCTCGCCGCCCACTTCCGCCGCTTCCTCGAGTCGCGGTGGGCCAATCACTTCGTCGCGATTACGGACGAAGGCACCGCGCTCGCACAACGCGCGCGCGCGGAGCGGTTTCGTGACGTCTTCGTCAACCCGTCAGACATCGGCGGCCGCTACTCGGCGCTGTCGTACTTCGGCCTCGTGCCGGCGGCCCTGATGGGACTGAACGTGCCGGCGCTCGTTGGATGGGCGCTCGCAATGCTTGCCGCAGCCGAGCCCGGATTCGGAACGGCGGCGGCGAATCCAGCCGTCGGACTCGGCCTCGCGATTGGCGCCGCGGCGCGCGCGGGCCGCGACAAGCTGACGCTGGTGATGCCGCCGGCGCTCGAGCCGTTCGGTTTGTGGGTCGAGCAGTTGATCGCCGAGAGCACGGGGAAGGACGGCACCGGCGTCGTGCCGATTGCAGGAGAACCGCTCGGCGAGCCTTCGGTGTACGGATCGGACCGGTTGTTCGTGCGACTGCGGCTTCACGGATCGTACGCCGAGGAGATGCGCGATACCGATGTCCGCGATCTCAAGCTCGCCCGCGCGCCGTTCGTCGAGATCGATCTGCCCGAACCGTCCGCGCTCGGCGCCGAGTTCGTGCGATGGGAAATCGCGACGGCGATCGCAGGCGCCCTTCTCGAGATCAATCCGTTCGATGAGCCAAACGTGCAGCAGGCAAAGGACGCGACGAAGCTGCTGCTCGATCGGTACAAATCGCACGGATCGCTGCCGTCGGTGACGCCGGATCGGACGCTGCCCGGCAACGTGGCGTTGACGCTGACCTCCGCCGCGCGCGAGGAGCTGCACGGTCTGGGGGCCGACGCGATTCTGACGACGCTGCGCGAAGGCGACTACTTCGGTCTGCTCGCGTACGTCGGTCCCGATCCAGAGCTGGCCGATCAGCTCGACGCGTTTCGCCACGCCGTTCGCGATCGCACGCGTGCCGCGACGATGTTCGGATATGGCCCGCGATATCTCCACTCGACCGGTCAGCTCCACAAAGGCGGTCCCAACACAGGCGTGTTCGTGCTCATCACCGCGACGCCACGCGTCGACATCCCGATTCCGGGCGAGCGATTCTCGTTCGGAACACTCGAGCTCGCGCAAGGACGCGGCGATTTCGCATCGCTCGATACGGCCCGGCGTCGGGCGCTGCACGTCCACCTGCCTTCGCCCGATCGAATGCTCGTCCGTCAGGTTGCCGATGCGTTGCTCGCCCGGTTGCCGCGGCCCTGACCGCCTTCGCCAAGGCTGCGGCAGGTCCGCCGGAGCTTTCGCGGAGCGGAAACGGCCGCGCCACACGTAGGAGAGGTGGCGCAGGCCTTCGACATGTGCGGCGCGGGCCTTTCAAGCCCGCGATCAAGGTGAATCGATGCAAATCGGCTTCGTTGGTCTCGGGAAGATGGGTTTGAACATGGTGACGCGGCTGCAGCGCGGCGGTCATGAGGTCGTCGCCTTCGATCGCGCGCCGGACGCCGTCGCACGGGCGGCACAGGTCGGCGCTCAGGGCGTCACCGCGCTCGGCGACCTGGTCAAAGCGCTGACGCCGCCCCGCAACGTGTGGATCATGGTTCCGGCCGGAGGGGCGACCGAGTCGACCGTGGACGCGCTCGGACAACTGTTATCGGGCGGCGACACCATCATCGACGGCGGCAACACGAATTTCCACGACGACGTCCGGCGGGCTCGAGCGCTGGCGCTGAAGGAGATTCACTACGTCGATGCCGGCACGAGCGGCGGCATCTGGGGTCTGAACGAAGGCTACTGCCTGATGGTCGGCGGAGAGGTCGACATCTGCAAACGGCTGGAACCAATCTTTCTCACGCTTGCGCCCGAACGCGGATACCTGCGCGCCGGGGATCACGGCGCCGGCCACTACGTCAAGATGATCCACAACGGAATCGAGTACGGGTTGATGCAGGCATACGCCGAAGGGTTCGAGCTGCTGCACGCGAGCCCGTACCGCATCGACGCGGCCGCGGTCGCCGATCTCTGGAATCACGGCAGCGTCGTCCGATCGTGGCTGCTGCAGCTTGCCGCCCGTGCGCTCGCGGAAAACCCCGAGCTCGCGGATCTCGAAGCGTATGTCGAAGATTCGGGCGAAGGGCGTTGGACGTTGATCGAGGCGCTCGAGCGTGCCGTCCCGATGCCCGTGCTGTCCGCATCGATCTTCACGCGATTCCGGTCGCGCGATGCGAACCCGTTCGCCGAACGGCTGCTTGCCGCGCTCCGCAACCAGTTTGGCGGCCATCGCGTGAAGAAGCACGATGGCTGAGACGCCGTCGCTGTTCGACCGCCTCGCGGTCGCCGAAACGCCTCCTGTCGCAGCCGAACCGGTCACCGTCGTCATCTTCGGCGGCGCGGGCGACCTCGCGCACCGCAAGCTGCTGCCGGCGCTGTACAACCTCCACCTGGACGGGTTGCTTCCGCCGCGAACGTCCATCGTCGGCGTCGGCCGGAAAGAATTCGACGACAACAAGTACCGCGCGTTCGCGAAAGACGGCATCGAAAAGTTCTCGCGGCGCCCGATCGACGAGCACGCGTGGCCGACGTTCGCCGACACGGTGTCTTTCGTCAACGCGTCGATCGACGATACAGAGGATCGCGCGCTCGCGCCACTCGGTTCGCGGCTCGACATCGTCGAGCACGAGCGCGGTTTGTCAGGCAATCGCATCTACTACCTGGCCGTGCCGCCGGCGCTTTTCGTACCGACAGTGCGTCAGCTGAATCGTGCCCGGTTCGTTCCGCCGCGGGACCAGGCCACGCGCGATGCGCGTCCGTTCGCGCGGCTGATCGTCGAGAAGCCGATCGGACGCGATCTGCAGAGCGCCTGCGACATCGACGACGCGATCGCCGAAGTATTCAACGAGCACCAGATTTATCGAATCGATCACTACCTCGGAAAGGAGACCGTCCAAAACATCCTCGTCCTGCGGTTCGCCAACAGCATCTTCGAGCCGCTGTTCAACCAGAAGTACATCGACCACGTCCAGATTACGGTCGCGGAGGCAGAAGGCGTCGGTACGCGCGCCAATTACTACGAGCAGGCGGGCGCGCTGCGCGACATGGTCCAGAATCACATGCTGCAGTTGCTGTCGATGATCGCCATGGAGCCGCCGCACTCGCTCGAGTCGGACGTGGTGCGCGACGAGAAGCTCGAAGTGCTGCAGTCGCTTCGGCCAATCGCGGGAGATCGGGTCGACGCACAGGTCGTGCGGGGCCAGTACGCCGCGGGATTCGATCTTGGAAAGCCGGTCTCTGGCTATCGCCAGGAGCCTGGCGTGAGCCCAACCTCAACGACCGAAACGTACGTCGCGCTCCAGATATTCATCGACAACTGGCGGTGGGCCGGCGTGCCGTTTTTCATCCGTACGGGCAAACGGCTGCCGAAACGCGCGAGCGAGATTTCGGTGCACCTCAAAGAAGTTCCGCCGATCCTGTTCAATGCGAACCCGAACGGTCCGCTCGATCCCAACGTGCTGTCGATTCGGATTCAGCCCGATGAAGGATTCGCGCTGGGCATCAGCTCCAAGATCCCGGGTCCGCGCGTACGGGTCTATCCTGTACAAATGGATTTTCACTACGGCAGCACCTTCGGCGGCACGTCGCCCGAGGCGTACGAGCGGCTGCTGCTGGATGTGATGGTCGGCGACTCGACGCTGTTCATGCGGCGCGACGCGGTCGAGGCCGGGTGGCGATGGGTGATGCCGATTCTCGACCGCTGGAGCGCGCAAAAAGCCGACGCGATTCCCGCATACGCCGCCGGATCGTGGGGTCCGGAGGAAGCCGACCGGCTCATTGAATCTGCAGGACGACAGTGGCGAGCGCTGTAGTCGCACGGACGTGGCGTTCCACGCCGGCCGAATCGATCGAAGCCGGACTGGCCGAGCTCTGGCGTGAGATCGGACGGCAGGCGCCCGTGGCGCGCGCGGTCATGTCGAATCTCGTCATCTTCCGGAACCGTTCGTCCGCCGGCGGTCGTCGGCTCGACTCGCTCGCAGAGGGACTCCCGATCGAAGAGGTCGTCGCGCGCCATCCGTCACGCATTATCCTGATCGCGCACGAGCACCGCCGCGTCGAATGCGAGCCGGTCGCCGCCGGCATCGGCATCGTCACGTTCGGGCCGCCGCAGGCGCGTTACGGTGTCGAACAGATTGCCGTCCAGGCCTCGTGCGCCGACGCCTCTCTTCCGTCAATCGTGCGGCGGATCGTACGCGGTGACGTGCCGACCTCTGTCTGGTGGGCTGAAGATCTGTCGCAGGTGCCGCCGGTCCCGGCCCTCGTCTCAATGGGGCGACAACTTCTGTACGACAGCTCGGCGTGGAGAGACGTGCGCACCGCGGTCCTGTCGCTGGCGCCGATCGTGCGGAACCGGCGCTCGGATTGCGCCGACGTAAACTGGCGCCGTCTCGCGCCAGTGCGGCAGGCGCTGGTGCACGCCGCCGAATCGATGCAGGCCGACGATCTGCGTCACGCGGACGTGAGGATCGCGCATCGTCCGGGTGAAACCGCGTTGGCCTGGTTGCTTGGAGGCTGGCTCGCGGCACGGCTGCACTGGTCGGATGCAGCCGCGCCGGCAATCGAGGAAGTACCGCATGCAGACGATGTGCTGACCCTGACGTGCGGAACCGATCCAGGGAAGCTGACGCTGACGTTAACGGAGCAACATGTCGCCGTCAGCCGTCGCGGTCATCCCTCCTTTTTCGTCGCCGTGCCGCGTGAAAGCGCCGGCGACGCGGTGGCCGCGGAGCTGCGATCGCTCGCCCGCGATATCGGTCTGCACGACACGCTCGGCGCGCTTATCCGCCGTTTCTCCGCAGGATCGCTTTGATCTGCGCGATCTCGGCAAGTATCTCGTCGAGCGCCGACCGATCGATCGTGACTTTTCCGTCCTTGCCTCCGTTCAGCGGATCGGTCACCAGCTTTTCGATGCGCCCCAGCAGCATCAGCACCGTCGCACGATCGGGATCGACCGAGCCCGACGCTCGCTGGACCGGCTCAGTCTGAGGCGCAGCCGCAGTGGGTGCGATGCCGTCGGCGCCGATGTGCGCAACCGGATTCGCGTTTCGCGTCGGCCCGAGCGTCGCGGTGTAGAAGAGCTGAAGCGTGTGATGAGCCATTTCCAGCTGACGACGCGCGTCGCGTTCGAGTCGCGGCAGGACCGTGGTGAAATCGCGCTCAACCGTAGCGTATCGGGTCCGCCAGTCGCCGCCGCTCCGCAAGTCGGCCGGCGCCGAGGCGCTGCCCGATGTGCCGACGGCCCCTTCGACGCCGGTCGCGGCCGCACGTCTGGTCTGGGCGAGGTACGCGGCAGCCAGATCGTCGAAGTCGGTACGCAGCGGAGCGATCGCCGTCACGGTATCGGCATTCGCGGACGCCGCAAGGTCCGCGATGAGACGCGTCGCCTCGGTCAGGTACGCCTCGGGCGTCGCGGCCGGAGCCGGTTGCACGGCCATCAGCAAGACGAGCATCAGTGACAGCACAACATTTCTCCTTTACCGATCGGTAGAGCAATCGAAATGCCACGGTAGAATGGGAGCGGATGCGATATCTGGTTACAGCGCGCGTGAAGCCGGGGCGAGCCGAGCCGCTCGCGCAGGCGATCGACGCCGGGACGCTCGGCCGCGGTTCGGTTGCCGGCGGCGAGTACCTACGAGACATGGAAGCGGCGCGCGAGCTCGCGGACGGCCGCGTGCAATGGGTCGAGGTGTGCTTCTGTCCGACGCCGCTCGCCGAAGAGCGCGCGTATTGGGAAGAGTATTTCGATCTCGAGAAGGTTCAGGATGCGCACGCGCGCAGTCGATGCCGCGATTTGAACGGCGACGAGCCGTGGGGCTGCGTCGATTGCGACTGCTCCGCGCGACTTGAAGCGCGTCTTGCGACGCGCGGACGGCCGTTCCGTCGCTGCCGCCGCGGTTAGCCTTATACTCCGCCCGTGGCCTCCCCTTCACTGCAGGCGCTGCTGGTCCGCGCCGGCGCCGCGCTCGAACGCGGCGGCGGTACCGCAGCTGCGCAGATGCTCGCGCCCGCGCTGCGATCGTCGGCGCTGACGCGGGAGGACGAGCTCACGCTCCGCGCGATGCTCGCCGAAGCGGCGCTGCTCCAGGACGATCTCGATCAGGCAGCGGCGTCGCTGGGACGCACGCCCGATTCCTTCCGCGACACCGTCCCGCCGCGGCGACTCGCCACCCTGTGGCGCCTGCACGGACGGCTCGCTTCCGCGCGCGGCGATCAGTCCCGCGCCATCGCCCTGCACGGCCGTGCCCTGAAACAGGCGGAGATCGCACACGACTCGCGCGGCATCGGGCTCGCGCACTACGAGCTCGGCCAGTGCTACCGCAAGGTGGGCGACATGGCGATCGTGCGCGAGCACATCACGAAGGCCGCGTCCGCGCTGCACGCGGCGGGCGATCGGCGCCACCTCGCGCTCGTGCATTCGCTGACGAGCATCTCGCACGCCCAGCTCGGACGCTACGACGAAGCGATGGGCGCGCTGCGCCAGGCCGAACGTCTTGCATCGCTGGTGCACGCCGACGACGTGCTGGCGACGGTTTGCGGCAACCAGGCGAACGTGATGCTGTTCCAGCACCATTACGAGCAGGCGCTCGCGCTCGCCGAACGGAGCGTCTCGCTCCACAAAGCGCACGGCTCGGGCCACGGCCTCGCGGTCGCGCTCGCCACGCTCGGACAGATTTGCGTGCGGCTGGGCGATCTGGCGCGAGCCGAGGAGGCGCTGCACCGCGCGCTCGACGTGAGGAGCCCGATTCAATTCCATGAGACCACTGGAGCAGTGTTCGACACGCTCGCGCAGATTCACCTGATCCGCGGGCGATACGACACCGCCAGCGATTTTCTCGGACGCGCGAGCGACGCATACGGCGCATACGGCCGGCAGACGAGCCAGTGGTACCAATGGTCGGTCCGTGTGCTCGGCGCGCGCCTGGCGCTGCGGCGCGGAGCGCTTGGTGAAGCCGTCGCGCTCGCCGACGAAATCGAGCACGCCGCCGCGCCGCCGCTCGACGCGCTGCAGGCGACGCTGATCGCCGCCGAAGCGTTGATTGCCGCCGGCCGCAGCGCGGACGCCGAACATCGGCTCGCCGCCGCGGCCGACGGCCTCGATCCGAAGAGCGCGCCCGCCGCGTGGGGCGAGTACCTCCGGCTGCGCGGTTTGCTCCACGCGCAGACCGGCAGCCCCGCCGACGCGTACCATGATTTCGCCCAGAGCGCGACGCTGCTCGATCTGCTCGGCGAGCGGTACCAGTCCGGTCTGAGCCACCTCGCGCTCGGACGGCTCGTCGCGGAAACGGGCGCCCGTTCGGTTGCCGAACGCCACTTGCGCAAGGCACATGGCATCTTCGAGCAGCTCGGCGCGGAGCGCGATCTCACGGACACGCGCGCTGCCGAAGCGCTGCTCACCAACGTCGGCACGGGGCAGTACGTCATCTCTCCAGCCGACGCCGACGATGCGATCGTGCGGCGCATCGTGGATGCGGCCGCGCTTCCCGAACTGCTCGGACGCGAAACGGCGGCGGCGCTGCTCGAGGCCGCGGCGGCCGATTCCAGCGCCGTCTTCGTGGAGCTCCCAGACGGCGACGTGCGGATCGTCGCCTCGGCAGGATCCGACGCAGACACCGCCAGCGCGCTGGCGCGCGCCGCCGCGCACGGGAAGGCGTACGGACGCGGCACGATCGCCGTCGAGCCGCTCGGCCGCGACGTCGACGGCGCCCGCTACGGCCTGGTCGCGTCGCCGCGCCCGCTCGGCCATCCCGTGATGCGCCGCCTGCGGATGATTGCCGCCGTCGCGCGGCAGGGATTCGCGCTGTGCGCCGCGCGCGAACGTTCGGCGGTGCCGGTCGACATCGCGCTCGACCGCTCGCTCGAGCCGCTGCTGCCCGGCTTTCTCTCTGCCAGCGCCGCGATGACGCGCGTCGTCGAACAGATCCAGCGGCTGCAGGGGAACGAGCTGATGGTGCTGATCACGGGCGAGAGCGGCACGGGTAAAGAGCTCGTGGCGCGCGCCATCCACGTCGGATCGCATCGAAGCGGCGCCACGTTCCTTCCGTACAACTGCACGACGACAGGACGCGACCTTGCCGACAGCCAGCTGTTCGGCCACCGGCGCGGCAGCTTTACCGGTGCGGTCGCCGATCAGCAGGGGCTCATTCGCACCGCCGCCGGAGGTACGCTCTTCCTCGACGAAATCGGCGACCTGCCGCTCGACGTGCAACCGAAGCTGCTGCGGTTTCTCGAGCAGCAGGAGATCATGCCGATCGGCGACACGCGGCCGCAGCGAGTCGACGTCCGCGTCCTCGCGGCGACGAATGCCGATCTCGAGCAACGCGTTGCCGAAGGAAAGTTTCGCGAGGACCTTTATTACCGACTGAGCGTGATCCGCATCCACGTGCCGCCGCTGCGCGAGCGCCGCGAAGAGATCCCCCATCTCAGCACGTACTTCCTCCGCGAAGCGTGCGAACGGCTCGCCAAGCCCGACATCCATCTGAGCTCGGAAGCACTCGACGTGTTCTCGCAGTACTGGTGGCCCGGCAACGTGCGTCAGCTGAAAAACGAGATTCAGCGCGCCGTGGCGCTCAGCGCGCCGGGTGGAACGATCGAGCCGCCGCACCTGTCGCCCGAAATCGCGTCGCCGCGGCTGCCGGGCGCATCGACGCCTTCGCGGCCCGCGCGCGGCGACGCGAACCTTGCTTCAGCGGTCGAGCAGGTCGAACGCGACATGATTCAGGCGGCGCTCGATCGAGCGGCCGGCAACATCTCCGAAACGGCGCGCGCGCTTGGCCTGACGCGGCGCGGGCTCTACCTTAAATTGCGGCGTCTTGGCCTTGACACACGAGCTGAAGTGGACACGCGCTGAACGCGCCCGAGCGGACGCAATACCAATCCAGGTCGATCGACCATGGATACTGAA